>ENA-ORSI01002130-ORSI01002130.1-human-gut-metagenome-genome-assembly--contig:-NODE-2130-length-14931-cov-3.660460_pt1 | contig 14931 bp, 15 predicted proteins | sample MGYA00242187_ERZ509154 | MGnify/ENA primary metagenome ERZ509154 (study PRJEB26280, sample SAMEA2338627) | human gut metagenome | biome: human gut; feature: human-associated habitat; material: faeces...
TCTCTTGACCCCCGCCACTATGGCGGGGTTTTCTGGATACAAGAAAGAGACTGCCGAAGCAGTCTCTTTTAGCATCACAATAAGTGAATAACTTATTTGACTTCGATGGTTGCGCCGACTTCCTTGAACATGGCGACGATCTTCTCGCACTCTTCCTTGGGCAGACCTTCCTTGATGGGCTTGGGAGCGTTGTCTACCAGGTCCTTGGCTTCCTTCAGGCCCAGACCGGTCAGCTCGCGGACGGTCTTGATGACCTTGATCTTCTCGGAACCGACGTCCTTCAGTATGCAGTCGAACTCGGTCTTTTCTTCAACTTCGGCGGCGGGACCGGCGGCGGGGCCGGCAACGGCGACGGCGGCGGTGGCGGATACGCCAAATTCCTCTTCAAGAGCCTTTACCAGGTCGGCCAGCTCAAGAACGGTCATAGCTTTGATATCAGCAATAAGCTGCTCTTTATTCATTATCTTGTTCCTCCTGTGTTATTCTTTGTTCTAACTTGGGATAAATTATTCCGCTGCTTCAGCGGGTGCTGCATCGGAGCCGCCCTTCTGCTCCTGAATCTGGCCAAGAACGATAGCCAGCTTGGAAATGGGGCTCATCATGCTGCCAAGCAGCCTTGCGATAAGCTGCTCTCTGCTGGGCAGATCTGCCAGGGTGTTCATGCCGGCTGCGTCGGTGACTACGCCGTTTATGATACCGCCCTTTATCTCGCACTTCTTCAGCTTCTTGACGGTGTCCTTCAGTATACGCGCGGGCGCTACTGCATCGTCATAACCGAACGCGAAAGCAGAGGGTCCCTTCAGATAGTTGTGGAAGCTTTCGTCCACTCCGTTTGCCTGGGCTGCGCGGTTGACGATGTGGTTCTTCAGAACGACATATTCAACGCCGGCCTTGCGCATTTCGCTGCGCAGGTTGGTTACCTCCTCAACGGTCAGTCCGCGATAGTCGAACACTACAACAGACTGCGCCTTTTCGAGCTTTTCGCGGATCTCTTCGACCTGTTTCGCTTTTACCTCGATATTTGCGGGGTTTGCCATTGGTTTCACCTCCTTACAAAATGAAAATCCTTTGCCTAAGACAAAGGATGAGAGCTTGCTGAATAAGCTTGCATTCACCTCGGCAGGAAATTAAGTCCGCATGGGACGCCTGCTGTCTTCGGCCTGTATTTTGATTTCCACGGGGCAGTATACTATACCGCCCCGCAGTTGTCAACGGATTTTTTGAGATTTCTTCTAACTTTTTGGTTAGAAAAGCTTTATTCCGGCTCAGGCGATTCATTCGCCTGAACGGATGAGTTCCGTTAGGAACTCTTACTTATCAGTCTTCCCGCCCGGGAGCGCCAATGGCGCGAGAGGGAAGGCTGTTTCTCGCAGCGAGTGCGAGCAGCACTCACTGCGAAATGCGTAAGCATTTTTAGAACTTCATGCTGTTGAACTTGACGCCGGGGCCCATGGTGGTTGAAAGCACCAGGCTCTTGATGTAGGTGCCCTTAGCGGCGGCCGGCTTGGCCTTGATAACGGCATCCATCAGGGTGTTCAGGTTCTCCTGCAGCTTGTCGGCGCCGAAGGAAACCTTGCCCACGGGAACGTGAACGATGGAGGTCTTGTCTACGCGATATTCAACCTTACCGGCTTTGATATCGTTGATGGCCTTGGTCACGTCCATGGTAACGGTGCCGCTCTTGGGGTTAGGCATCAAGCCCTTGGGTCCCAGTATACGAGCTATACGGCCGATGGTGCCCATCATGTCCGGAGTAGCTACACAAACATCGAATCCAAACCAGTTCTCGGTCTGGATCTTCTTTACCAGATCATCGTCGCCCACGAAATCGGCGCCGGCGGCCTCGGCTTCCTTAGCCTTGTCGCCCTTGGCGAAAACCAACACGCGGACGGTCTTGCCGGTACCGTGAGGCAGAACCACGGCGCCGCGGACCTGCTGGTCGGCGTGGCGGGGGTCTACGCCCAGACGGATAGAGGCTTCGACGGTCTCGTCAAACTTGGCCTTGGCGGTGGAGAGCACCGTCTCAATGCCTTCGCGGGGATCGTAAAGCTTCTGCTTTTCGATCAGCTTTATGCTGTCTTGATACTTCTTGCCATGCTTCATATTCTATATTCCTTCCTGTGGTAATAACGGCTTATGCCTCCCACATCTCCTTTAGGCTTGTTCAGTCCTCAACCGTGATACCCATGCTGCGGGCGGTGCCGGCTACCATGCTCATGGCGGCTTCCACGCTGGCGGCGTTAAGGTCGGGCATCTTGATGGTGGCGATCTCCCTTACCTGGTCCTTGGTCAGCTTGGCAACCTTCTGGGTGTTGGGGCGGCCGGAAGCGGACTGCAGGCCGCAAGCCTTCTTGATAAGAACGGCCGCGGGGGGAGTCTTGGTCACAAAGGTGTAGGAACGATCCTGGTACACCGTGATGACGACAGGGATAATCATGCCGGCGTCCTTGGCGGTGCGCTCGTTGAACTCCTTACAGAAGCCCATTATGTTCAGCTGATGCTGACCGAGGGCGGGGCCTACGGGCGGTGCGGGCGTTGCTTTGCCGGCGGGGATCTGAAGCTTCACAAAGCCTGTGATCTTCTTTGCCATTTGAATTTCCTCCTAAAAATAATGTGGTGCGAGCGGCCTCTCCCGCTTTTTCGGGCGGCCTCCCACTTTATGACAGCCTCCCCTTATAAGAAGGCGCATAAATCATGCCTTAGGCGCAGAGTTGCCCCTGCGCTTTTATTTTGCCCTTTATCAGAGCTTCTGCACCTGGATATAATCCAGTTCCACCGGTGTGTCGCGGTTGAATATGGATACGGTCAGTTTTACCTTCTGCCGTTCCGGATCCAGCGCTTCCACCGTGCCTATGAAGTTTTCCAGCGGACCGCTTACCACGCGCACGCTCTCGCCAACGGAAAGATCCAGCTCGATGGGGATATACTCCACGCCAAGCTTTGTAACTTCTTCATCGGTAAGGGGCACGGGCTTTGATCCCGGGCCTACGAAGCCCGTAACGCCGCGGGTGTTGCGCACAACGTACCAGGTTTTGTCGTTCATGATCATCTTGATCATAACGTAGCCGGGCAGCATCTTGCGGGTTACCACCTTGCGCTTGCCGTCCTTCATTTCAACTACCTCTTCGGTGGGGTAGCTTATCTCTAAAATCATGTCCTGAAGGCCGCGGTTTTCAACCGTTTTCTCCAGGTCCTCCTTGACCTTGTTCTCGTAGCCCGAATAGGTATGGGCAACGTACCACTTGGCTTCTTCGGCCATGATACTTGCTCCCTAAATTACATCAGGCCCAGCAGCGCGTCCGCAAGGGCGGAAGCATCGCTGCTTTTGCCTGCCAGGCTACCAAGAAGCGTGAAGCCCTGACCGAACAGAAAATCAAGCACGCCTATAACAACGGCGAAAAGCACTATGAACGCAAGCACGGTTGCGGTGTACTTGGCAAGGTCTTTGCCGGTAGGCCACGTAAGCTTTTTCAGTTCGCCCACAACGTCCTTAAAATAACGGCCGATACGCGCGAACAGGTTGGGCTTCTTCTCCTTTTTGGCGGTTTTTACATCGTTTGCCATTTTTATGTTCCTGTCCTTTCGGGCTTACTTAGCTTCCCTGTGAATGGTGTGCTTGCGGCAGAAACGGCAGTACTTGGAGAACTCGATCCTGTCGGGGTCGTTCTTCTTGTTCTTAAAAGTGTTGTAGTTACGCTGCTTGCATTCGGTGCAGGCCAAGGTGACTTTTACGCGCATAGTGGTTATTAGCTCCTCTCAATTTATGCCCTGTCCCAACGCGGGATAAGGCCAATAAAATCCGTTTGTTCGGCCGATACCGAACCTAAATAAACCCCCCAGTCGGGGGTTGCTTAGTTAATGTACCACACCTTTAGGCGCTTGTCAACTCAAAAAACGCTTTTAATGCGCAATTTATTCAGATATTCTCGGCTCTTGCGCCCATGCCGCGCCCCGCGGCACAATATGTTGTGCAGGGGAAGTTACCGCTGCCAAGCGTGAAGGTGCTGCTTATTGTACGGCGAAAATTCAGTACAGCTTGTCGCTTATGTTTTCTATACTATCGGGATATGATATCACCGCGCCCGTGTCCGCGCTCCAGCCCTTGCGCCCGTCCCCCATGTCCTCGAACAGGCAGATTATTACTTCATCAGCGGTTTTGCTCATGCGCATGTAGCCCACGAACTCAAGGCTTTCGCCGCTCCTGTACGTCAGCGCGCCGTAGCCCTTATCCTCCGCGCTGAAAACAACGTTCAGCAGCTCCCCCGCCGTTACCGGCAGGCAGTCTATTTCAACCTTCCCTGCGAACGAATCCCCGCCGAAAAGGCTGCTTTTATATGCGCCGCTTATGGTGAGCGCGGTCTGCCTGCGTTCGGCAGGGCCTGCCGTTTTGCACAAGCGTTGCGTCAATGCGGCGCTCTATGCCGCGCTCCTTCGGCACGGCAAGGTACACAAACGCCAAAATCAGCGCCGCGGCCAATATGATGAATAGTGTTTTGAGATGTGTTTTTGAACTCATATGTGTTTCCGCTTCAATGCAGCCGCGCCGAGCATTGCGCCGCATATGAGCAGAGCCGCCGCAAGCGGAATTATTGCGCCGCCTCCGGCCTGCGGCATGGCAGCGGGCGATTCGCCGCCCAATTGGGATAGCCTTTCGGCAGGCCAGCCGTAACGCATAGGGGAAGCCCACTGAGCGTGGCGTCGGCTTGAACAAAGGCTGCGGCGGCTGCATGGTCGGCGGGGATTATGCCTACATCCACGGCATTATTCATCTCGTTTATTCCAACGTAGGAAAGCCCGTAGCCCTTCTCCTTCAGCAGTTCGGACGCGGTATCGTGCGCCGCAAGAAGCTCATTATAGGAATACTTCGCCGTTTTGAATTTTACGTCGTCGCGGTAGGCCGCGCTTATGTGCGCAAGCATTTTGTCCTGCGCCGCGCCAAGCTTTGCGGCGGTGTCCGCATGGCGCTCCGTAAGCAGTACGCACAGCTTATCGCCGTCCGAGGTATCAACGTATGCGCCCGCGTATTCGTCGGGATATTTGCCGTTGAACCCCGCAAGCAGCTCGTTATATGCGGCGTTGGCGTCGCGCACGCCTTCCGCAAGGGCGGGCACGGCAACGGCCATGCACAGCGCAAGCATCAGCGCCGTTATTACAATTTTTTTCATATTCGATCCTCCTGTTCCTTTATTCCGTCCTTTAACTCATCTCCCGTCCTCATTCTACGATTATTTTAGCATGAAAAGGCGGGGCTTTCAATAGAAAAGTCCCGCCTTTAAGCCATTTCTCCCCATACCCACCCTTTCCGCCGCGCGGTCGGCGCCCGGTGATGCCGGGTGCATTTGTGCGGGGTATATTGTGCGCTGTTACGGGCGTTTGTGTAAAGGGTAAGCGTTGCGCCCCGACCCGCTATGTATCAGCGCCGGCTCATTCTCAGCCGGCAGAGATAGCGCCCGCCCCGCGCGGCGGAAAAACCGATTATTGTAAATTATTTGCGCCTATATAAGCATTGTGTTCCAGTTCAGCTTCTGTATCGCCGCGTCAAGCTGCCTAAGCTCTTTCGACTTCGCATCCACCGTTTTCTGCATCGCCGTAACGTCCACGGTGGGAAGAATCTTTATTTCCGTTTTGGAGTAGCGGTCTATGCGCTGGCTGGCCTGCTGCAAAAAGTCCCGCATTATGCTCAGCTCAAGCGAAAGCGTGTCCCGCCGGGCAAGCAGCGCGGTAAGCGTTTTGCCCTCCCAAACGGTCGCCGCGTTGGTCAGGTTTATGCGGCGGATGAGCGTTTCATATGCTTCGCATTCCGCGCTGAGCAGCTCAATAAGCCTGAGCGGATCCTCCGCGGGCGTTTCACCCTCCTGTACCTTGGCATTGTCGTTCAGGCGGGAACGGAGCTGCGCTATCTGCGTTTTTATATCCGCGCGCATCTGCAAAGCCTCCGCAAGGGACATTTCTTCGTTTACGGTATTTATATCCATATAGCTCCCCCATATAAGTTGATATTTGTATTATCTGTATTATATCACATAAATTAGGCTTTTGCCGCAACTTTATGGGCTTGACAGGAATGCGCGCGGGATGCTATCATATGCCTAACAAAAGAATATATGCCTTATCAAGAGTGGTTGAGGGACGGGCCCTGTGAAACCCGGCAACCTGCGTGCGCGCAAGGTGCCAATTCCCGCGGCATTAGCCGAAAGATGAGCGATGGAATCTTCGTCTCGTTTTTCGCGGGGCGTTTTGTTTTGCCATGAAAAGCAAAACGGGCGCATCCCGCGAACAGCCATGCTTGATGGTGAATATGAAACGGAGGTTCATTTTTTATGAAAAAGCTTTTTACGTCTGAATCGGTGACCGAGGGACATCCCGATAAGGTTTGCGATATTCTAAGCGACAGCGTGCTCGATGCGCATCTTGCCGTTGACCCGTATTCCCGCGTGGCATGCGAATGCGCGGCAACGACCGGCCTGGTGCTGGTGATGGGCGAAATAACGTCCAAGGCGCAGGTGGACATAGCGTCCCTTGTGCGTTCCACCGTGAACGAAATAGGCTATACGGATAATTCCACCGGCTTTTCTGGCGACAGCTGCGCGGTGCTGGTATCGCTGGATAAGCAGTCGGGCGATATTGCCATGGGCGTGGATAAATCGCTTGAGGCAAAGGAAGGTACGGAGGCGGACATGACCACCGGCGCGGGCGATCAGGGCATGATGTTCGGCTATGCCACCGATGAAACGGAAGAATATATGCCCCTGCCAATATATCTGGCCCATGCGCTTACCCGCAGGCTGGCGGCGTACCGCAAGGGCGGCGCGGACTTCATAAAGCCGGACGGCAAGGCGCAGGTGAGCGTTGTTTACGAAAACGGCACGCCCGTGAGCGTGGACACCGTGCTCGTTTCCACGCAGCACAGCGCGGATGCAACGCAGGCCATGCTGAAGGACGCCATTTATAACGAGGTTATAAAACCCGTTATCCCCAAGGCTCTGCTTGCAAGCGACGCGCGCATTCTGGTCAACCCGACAGGACGTTTCGTAATAGGCGGCCCGCACGGGGACAGCGGCCTGACCGGACGCAAGATAATAGTTGATACCTACGGCGGCTTTGCGCGCCACGGCGGCGGAGCCTTCAGCGGCAAGGACCCCACAAAGGTTGACCGCAGCGCAGCCTATGCCGCGCGCTACATTGCAAAGAACATAGTTGCCGCGGGCCTTGCCAAGCGCTGCGAATTGCAGCTTGCCTACGCGATAGGCGTGGCGGAGCCCGTATCCGTATTTATAGACACGTTCGGCACCGGTACGGTGGACGAGGATAAGCTGCTTGCCGCCGTGCGCCGCAGCTTTGACCTTAGGCCGGAGGCCATAATCCGCGCGCTCGATCTCCGCCGCCCGATATACCGCCGCACCGCGTCCTACGGCCACTTTGGCGATCCTGCCATGCCGTGGGAGCAGCTTGATTTGGCCGAAAAGCTGAAAGCCGCGCTGTAAGCCGCGCCCATGCCGAACGCACGCATAAGTTTTTGTGCATTCGGCAAAAAAACTGTTGACACAAATATGCACCATTGTGTATAATAACCCTTGCCGTGAGATTTATGTGCTCGGTTCGTCTAGTGGCCTAGGACACCGCCCTCTCACGGCGGGAACAGGGGTTCGACTCCCCTACCGGGTACCAAAAAAGCTCCCAATTCGGGAGCTTTTTTCTTGTTGCGTTAGTAACGTGTTAGTAGTAGAAACTGAATTTGCGGTTATAAGGAGGATTGCCTTCCTTATAACGAATACAAAAAAGATACAGCCTGGTTTAGGCTGTATCTTTTGGTGTAAACGCTTTATTCTTATTCTATCACCACGTCTGCGCCCATTTTTTCGAGCAGGGTAAGGTTCTGTTGAGATGTTCCTTTGTAATCCTCTATGCCGAAGGCTTCGGCGTAGGTGGCGCGGTTTTTAAGCGAGGGATTGATGCCGTGCATCACGCAGGCGTCAACTATTGAATCCCCGCTGTATCCCGCAAGCAGTGTGGTCAAATCATCCTTCGCGGGGTCCGGCGTTTGCAGGTTTTCAAGATAGGCTGCCGCCATTCCCTCTTCACCGGCTTCGTCGGTAGCCTGCGTTGAATAGAACTCCAGCGTAACGTCCTTGGGCAGTATGCCGCCCTCGGTTTTGGTAATCATCTCCAGCCGCTGCAGCGCGTTTTCGCCTTCTTCCGCAATAAGCTGCCATGTGAGCTCAAGCACCGTATTGCCATTGCCGTCGGTTATATGCACGCCGTCCGCATCGGCCGTGAACGTGCCGCTGAGCGTCTGCTTTTCTGTGCTGCCGTCCTGCTTTGCATAGGCGGTTATGGTAAGGCCGCTGCCGTCTATGCGCAGGCTGTACAGCTCGCTTTCGGCGCATGCCATCCAAACATGACCGTTTTGCAGTTCGCTCACAAGCGCGCCTATATCCTCAACAGTAACAACCTGCTTGGCGGTTTCGGCAGGCTGGTTCTCGTCTTGCGTACCCACGGTTACTTTAACGCTGCATCCTGTCAGCAGCAGCGCCGCCAGCAGGGCGGCAATGATTTTTACGGTTTTCATTGGTTTGCATTCTCCTGTTCATAGTAAAATTTGTTTATATCGTATGGCGTGCTTACATATGTGCGCCATAGCACATTATCGGCATTGGTGAACCGGAGCATGATTTTCTGCTCTTTGCTATACGGCGTGAGCGCAATACTGCCGTCGTCCTCGGTATATGTTAAGCCGGCAGCTTTAAGCGCATTTATAACGTCCGAATATGTTGAAACGCCTATCTGTGCCAGAACATCGCCCTTATAGAGCAGCTTCAAATCGTCCGTGTGTATCGCGCCGGACATATTGCTGTCCTCAAACGATGCAATCACAATTCCGTACTGCGGCAGTATTGCGTTGGGCGTATAATTTACCGCTTCAACGACCGCCGTTGTGCGCACGTCAAGGCGAAGATATATTTCGGCATATGAATTGGCGGGGATATAGTCCGGCTGGCGCTCTATTGTCCAGCCCGCGTCCAGCATATCCTGCACGGTCATTGAAAGCTTTGCCGAAAGAACGGTCGATTCCACGGCAAAGTCCGGCATGGTGTATGCGCTGATGAATTCCGCGTCGTCGTATTCCGCGGGGGCGGCGGAGGACACGTTAGAAGTATCTTCCCAGCAGTCCTTGGTCATGTCCAGCCGTATATATATTCCGGAAACGGGGTTATTATCCTGATTATAGAACCTAATGTCTGCATACGGCGTTTCAAGCTCCAGGTAGCCGCCGTCCTTTTTGGCGGAGGGGTAGGCTGTTTTAACGTCCGCTGCGGAGGATGCGCCAAGGGTTATGCCATTCGCGGTTTTGAACTCGTTGCCGTTTACGTCAAGATAGTTGCCGTTGAGTATATGCTCAACTGCGGAAACCGCCGTTATGGTGCAGGCGGAAGCGGGCTGCTCATTAAGCGTGGTGTTGGAAAGCCTCAGCTCTATCTTGCCGTATTCGTTCATGAGCATAACGCTTGATTTGCTGCCGCCGGCTTCTATCGTGGCTGTATCGTACTGAGTATCCTCAAACACCCAGCCTTTGTCAAGCAGCGTTTGCACGGGCGCGGGCAGCTCAAGCGTTACGCCGTTGAGCGTGAACGTGCGCAGGGAGGCGGTTTCCTCCAAGCTTGCGGACATCATACCGGTGGACACATTTGTGTTCGCACTGCCGAGCGCCGCTATTGCCACGGCGGCTATTATTACTACTGCCGCAACGGCCGCGATTATTATAATGCCCTTTTTGTTTGCGGGCTTTTTTGAAGCGGGTTTGCCTTCGGGCTTCTTTTTAGCCGCGGGCTTTTCCGCGCTTTCGGCGGGTTCGGGCTTGGCGGTTTTCAGCTTTGTTTTTGCGGCGGGCGCGCTCGGCTGCGCCGTGGGCTTGGGCGCTTTATGCTCCTTTGCGGCGTTGGGCGTATATATGGTGGTGGTGTCCGCAAGCACGGTTTGGTCGTCCGCAATTACGCCGCGTTCCTGCGCTGGTGCGATCTCGCGCGTGTCCGGCGCAAGCTCCGCATTGTCTGGATCTTCCATCGCCGTTTTCAGATCGGCAAGGAATGATGCCACGTCCTGATAGCGGTCCGCCTGCCGCACGGCAAGGCCCTTTATTATAACGTTGCTTATGGCTATGGGGCAGGCCGCATCGGCAGCGGCGGGGGAAGGCAGCCTGTCGCGATACATGCGCTCCATGGCGTCATCCGGTGTTGCGCCAACTATGCACTTATAAAGCGTTGCTGCAAGCGCGTATACGTCCGTCCACGGGCCCTGGCGTCCCTTGCTGCGGTATTGCTCCTCCGGCGCATAGCCCGGCTTTAATATTACGGAAAGGCTCTTTATATCCGTTTGCGAAATTTCCCTTGCCGCGCCGAAGTCCAGCAGCTTTGTGCTGCCGTCCTCCATTACCATTATGTTGTCCGGGCTTATGTCGCGGTGTATTATCCCCTCCGCATGAACGTGCTGCAAGGACGTCATAACGGGCATAAGCAGCTTAACGGCGTCCTCCGGCGCAAGGCGGCCCTTTTGCTCAAGATAGGTTTTCAGGTCAACGCCGTTCAGAAAGTCCATTATTATATATGCCGTGCCGTTTTCTTCGCAGAAATCGCGCACGCCCACTATGCCGGCTTCCCCGTAAAACTGCGCCAGTACGCGGGCTTCGTTCAAAAACTTTTCCCTGTTCTTTTCAAATGTGTCCCTGTGGGTGCCAAGCGTTGCAAATACGTTGGGCGATGCGTCGTGGTTGCGATTGACGTAGCCGGACATATAGAATTCCTTTATGGCTACCTTCAAATTCAGCACCGTGTCTATGCCTATATAGGTTATGCCGAAGCCGCCTTCGCCAAGCACGCGGCCTATTTTGTAGCGCTGCTTCACAAGCGTGCCCGGCACAAGATGGTGCGGCATTACGGTATAGCCGTTCATGTCAAAGCCGCACTTTGCGCATACGCCGTTTTCAAATTCCGTATCCCGCAAACAGCCCGGGCAGAATTGTACATTATGCATAAGTTATATCTCCCTGTAAGTTATTGCTGCTATCGTTTATCCCTGTCCACAAATTCCAATGCCGCAACAGCTATTATGGCATATACCGCCGTATGCAGCGCCAGCATGCCCCAGTTGCGCCAAAGCTTGCCGGAATCGTGCACATAGTCCTCCACAATGCCTGTGGAATAGTTTTCGTCCACCATCGCGTCCACCTGCTCATCCGTAATGGGCAGGGACTTTTGCTTAACAATGCCCTTGAGCGTGTAGCTCAGCTGAATTTTCTGAGTATTTTCAAGGTTGTTGTAATCCGCGGAAATGGCCGTTGCGTTAAGCCCCCATTTGCTTATTGTAAGGTTGCCGAAAAAGCTCATAGGCCCGCGCAGGGGAAACAGCATGCCGGAAAGTATCATCTGAATTATAAGTATAAAGGGCATAACGGTCATCGCCGTTGTGGGCGATTTTACTATCGCCGATATTGCAAGGCCCAATACGTCCGCCGCATAGATGCATAGGAAATACGTTATGAAGTATTCAAGCCATACCCCGCCGAAAAGCGGAGCGCAGCTGGGATAAGTCAAAAATGCGCTGCTGATGCCGAGCAATATAGCCGCTTGCAGCAGGCATATGCCGGCCTGAAATATAAGGTGGGAGGCGATATAGCTTGATATATGCAGCCCGGCGCGGTGTTCGCGCTTTATTATGGCGCGCTCCTTGCATATGTTCTGTATCGAATTGAATATGCCCACCCAAATGCAGGCCGATATCAGCGCAAACCCGCCGGAGAACGTATCCATCGTGTATACGAACATGCCGCTGCCAAGCACTATTGATACAAGTGCGGAAATGACCGCGCCGAATATAAGCACCTTCCAGCCGCGCTCGTTTATGAACAAACGCCAATGCTTGCCAAGATATATGCCTATCTGCGTTATGCGGGACACCTGAGTATTGCTCATATGGACTCTCCTATATACTTTTCATATTTTTCAATATAGAAATCGGATAATCCGTCCCCGTTTTCATCGGGGCGGTTTATGCGCTTAACAATGCCTTCCAGCGAATCGGCATCGAAGAACTCCTTCGCCGCGTCAATGGAGCCATAGAAGGCCAGATGTCCGCTGTTTGTCTTTGCGCTTTTGGCAAGCACTATCACCTTATCGAACAAATGGGCAACGCGGTCCGGCGCATGGGTTATGACCATTACTATTTTGCCTTCGTCCGCTATAACGCGCAGGTTTTCCATAAGCCCCGCCGCCATTATGCCGTCAAGGCCGGAATCAGGCTCGTCCAGGAAGAAAAGGCTTGGGTCCGCAATGAACTCCACCGCTATGTTAAGCCGCTTTTTCTGCCCGCCGCTCAGCTTTTTAACGAGCGAATCGCGCTCCCGCTGAAGGCCCAGCATTTCAAGCACCTGATCTATGCGCGCCTGGCGGGCATCGTTTGCGGTATCGGCGGGCATTTTCATCTGCGCTGCGTTGTCAAGGGTATGATACACGGTGTCATCATCGCGCAGAAGATCCTGCTGCGGCACGAAGCCTATTTCATACTTCATCTGCGCGTATTCCTTATATATATCGCGCCCGTCATGAACTATTTTGCCGCGGGCCTTTTCGTAGCCCATCACGGCGTTGAAGAAGGTCGTTTTGCCAGCGCCCGAGCCGCCAAGCACAAGCACCATGTCCCCGGGGTCAATGCTGAGATCTATATTTTCAAGCAGTATGCGTTTTTTGAAAAGGTTGCGCACGCTGCGCTCCTCAATATGTATGGCAAGTTGGTTTTTCTGCACGGCGGGTGCGTTATAAAGCAGCCTGTCGCCAAGGAATATGAACAGCGTGTTGACTATGCGCACAACATCCATTGCATGAAGCGGACGCGGCTGGTCGATGCGTTCGCCGTTAACGAACACGCCGTTTGTGCTGCCGTGGTCAACTATTGACCATCCGCGCACGCCGTGAATGAACGTTGCATGCTTTTTTGATACCGCAGGATCGGCTATCTTTATGCCCTCCTGGGCAACGGTGGTGCGGCCTATGTTTATGTTGCCGGTATCCTCGCGCAGTTCGACCGATTGCCACTCGGCATCCTGCCAGGATGTTGAAAATATCATTACGACGGCCTCGTGATGCGGGCGGTCCAAATTTTTGCGGTCTATGCGCAGTATGTCCCCGTCGTTGAGTATACAGCTGCTGCTTTCGCCGTCTTTTCCGTAGAGAATTCCGTTTATATGCGTGCCGTTCAGGCTGTCCGTATCGCTGTAGCAATAGCCCGTGTCAAGCTTAGTTATCCTTCCGTGGCGCTTTGATACTATGCCGCTGTTCAGCGGCAGGTCTACGTCTATGCCCGTGCCCGCGCGGCCGAGCGTGATGCCCTGACCTATATCCACCGTGCGCATCGTGCGCCCGGCGTCGCATACAAACAGGCGCGCCGGTTTGGCTTCACCGGCGGTGTAAAGCATGGTTGCGCTCATTGCGTTATATCTCCTTCCCCATCGTCTATCCATATTGTTATTGCCGTGCGGTTGTCGCGCTCGCTATGCTGATCGTTACGGCTTATAAGTTCCAGCATGTTCTCCATCCATATTTGGGCATTGTCGGATTCTTCAAGGCAAATCTGTATCTGCTCTTCCGTAATGTATTCCCAAAAACCATCGGTACAGAGCAATATCTGCATATTCCCGCGCAGCGCTACGGGTTGCTCCGTTTCCGCCTGCGGCTTTTCCCACGGCGTGCCCAGCACGCGCAGCAGTCTGCTGCGGTCCTCGTGAAAACGAATGTCCCGCTCCTCCACCTGCCCTATTGCGGAAAGCATCTGGGTAACGCTGTGGTCAAGCGTGCGCTGCTTTAATACACCGTTTTCGGCGTAATATGTGCGCGAATCCCCAACGTGGCCCCAATACATGTTTTGCTTATCCAGCATAACAATATTCAGCGTGGTTTTCATCTGCGTTTCGTTATGCTCTGCCTTTTGCCGCGCCAATACCGCCTGCTGCGCCCGAAGGAAGGCCTGCTCCACGGCGGCGTTGGAAAAAACGGCCTGCGCCTGGGCATATTCTGCCACGGCGTTGCAGGCAAGCTCCGCCGCGACTTCGCCGCGGTCAAGCCCGCCAAGCCCATCCGCCAGCGCGAAGCAAAGCCCAGCCGGGCATTTGCTCACGGCATAGCGGTCCTCGTTGCAGGGCCGGTCGCCTATTTCCGTATGCACAAAGTAGTTTATTTTCACAAATGAATCTTCCTTATAATATCATTGAAAAATATTCATTGACCGAATCACATATTTGCGGCGTGCGCTTCTCCTTAACCAAACGCAGCTTATTCAACAATAATTATAATACGAACAGAGTCGAATTTTGTCAAGGAACAGAAGAGACGGATGCGCTGTTATATAACAAAAAACCCTCCGCACCATATCGGTTCGGAGGGTTTGTGGTGGAGCTTACCGGATTCGAACCGGTGATCTCTACACTGCCAGTGTAGCGCGATAGCCAACTTCGCTAAAGCCCCATATGCGGTGCGCTTTCCGTTGCGCAAGATGTATTATAGCGTATGCGGGCGGGTTTGTAAAGAGTTTTTTTGCGGATATGCAATTTTATTGCGGAAAACGGAAAAGGGGACGGCGCGAGGCCGTCCCCATGCGTGCTGATTGATTTAGCCGAGCTTTGTGCCGCATTCCACGCAGAATTTTGCGCCGTCCGCCAGCTTTGCGCCGCAGTTGGGGCAGAAGGCGGACTTGGCGGCCGCTTCGGCGGGCTTTTTGCTGCCGCAGTTGGGGCAGAAGGCCATGTTCGCGCCGTTGGTCGCGCCGCAGGAGCACGTCCAGCCGGTATCCGCCGGTCTGGGTTTGCCGCATTCCGGGCAGAACTTGCCGGTCGCCGTCGCACCGCAGGAGCATGTCCAGCTTCCAGCGGCAGGCGCAGGGGCAGGC
>ENA-ORSI01002135-ORSI01002135.1-human-gut-metagenome-genome-assembly--contig:-NODE-2135-length-14906-cov-2.339034_pt1 | contig 14906 bp, 15 predicted proteins | sample MGYA00242187_ERZ509154 | MGnify/ENA primary metagenome ERZ509154 (study PRJEB26280, sample SAMEA2338627) | human gut metagenome | biome: human gut; feature: human-associated habitat; material: faeces...
CGTCTGCCAGCACGATCTCGTATGTGTTACCGATATGTGGCTTGCCTGATGTATAGGCAATTGCAGTTGTAATATAATATTTTGGTTTGTCTGCCATGATTCTTTATCTCCTTTTTCTATAAATTAAAAATAGTGCACATCTCCGGCACGTAGTGCCTTTTATTTAACAAAGACTTCCTGTTAAATAAAAAACCGCCTTCTATAAAATATAGAAGACGGGATTATTGCCGTGTTACCACTTCTCTTCATCCTTCCCTCACAAGAAGAATCTCACCGGGTACAGTCTGCTGTTTTTGGCAGTCCATATCTGCACTCGCCGCTGTAACGGGCGGAACCCATCGCATGCTTGCACAGGAAACTGATTCGTTGCTTCCTTATGTTCACCTGCGCTGCTCAGAAGCCATCTTCAGTCTTTCTCCAGCCATCCCTCTCAGCCTCTGCGGGACTTCTCTGTAAACATTCAAAAGACCTACTCTCTTCGTCATCGCTTTTTCCATATCAAAAAAATCGTATCACAAATATCAGAAACTTGTCAAGGCGTATTTGACACCAGATAGTCTTTTTCCTTCAATACCTGCTCGATCAGATCCAGTGTCTCTTCCGAATCCGCTTCAACTGTGTGATAATGATAGTTGGAAGTGATATTCTTAAGCGGACTGGACTTTCCACTATGGATCCCTTCCATGAATTCTTTGACATTTCTCCGCGATGCCACATCAAGAGGTGCTTCCATATGTCCATAAATCCGGTGATTGATCATTACATTTACCACCTTGCCTCCCAGATCCACGATCGAACAAAGCTCATCCTCCATCTGTTCATCCGTATGACTGACTTTGAACACTCTCGTTACCGTATGCGGTGCATTCAGAATATATCCCCGGTTGGTTGAAATGATATCATATCCGGCTGCACGGATCAGCGCAATGTCCTGTACAATGACCTGACGGCTTACATCATATACCTTCGCCAGTTCTTTCCCGGGTACCGGAACCTCACTGCTCTTTATTTTGCTGACAATCTCTTCTCTTCGTCTGGAACCTGTCATCCCGATATAACTCTCCTTTTTCTGCAATTCTGCTCTGTGCCTGACGTATTACAGACTTTCCTCTTCTGTCTGCCAAATCCTGTCTTCACTCTTACTGAATCCAGACCGGCTTAAATAGCATGCAGATTCTTCAGCGAAATGTCAAGGACAGGAGCTGAATGGGTAAGTGCCCCACTTGATATATAGTCTACTCCAAGAGACGTCAGACGGTCAATATTTTCTTTTGTTACATTTCCGGAACATTCTGTCTCTGCACGTCCGTCAATAATCCTGATTGCCTCCTTCATATCCTCCGGCGACATATTATCCAGCATAATAATATCTGCTCCCGCATCAACAGCCTCACGCACCATATCCAGATTCTCAACTTCTACCTCAATTTTGCGGACAAACGGTGCGTATTCCTTTGCCATTTCCACCGCCTTTGCCACACTTCCTGCCGCTCCGATATGATTGTTTTTTAAAAGCACTCCGTCGGAAAGATTATATCTATGGTTGTAACCACCACCAACACGAACTGCATATTTCTCAAAGATTCTCATGTTTGGCGTTGTCTTTCTTGTATCAAGAAGTTTTGTTTTGCTTCCTTCAAGAAGTACTGCAACAGAATGCGTATACGTTGCGATTCCGCTCATTCTCTGAAGGTAGTTCAGTGCTACACGCTCACCGGAAAGAAGTACGCGGATATCTCCGGTTACCGTTGCCATCAGCTCACCTTTTTTTACTTCATCTCCAACCGATGCAACAGGCGTCCCCGCCGATGCAACAAGGGAATAGATCGTACAATCCATTGTGGCCACGAGATCACACGGTCTGCCATCTTCCGGAACTGTAAATACATCCACGGACTCCTTGAGCGCAACTGTAAGCTTTGTCCCACTGATGCTGCAGGATGCCCAACATATCTCCCCAAGATTATCCGTCAGCATGTCTGTCAGTTCGCTCAGATCAATACTCTTTTTTCTATGTCCATAGCACGGATACTCCATCTCGATAAGATCTGCAATTTCCTCACTTGTATAATCCTCACATCCGTCAATTTCTATGTACCATACATACCCTGATTCCCAGTATACAAACAGCAAAAATAATAAAACTCCGAGTAATATCGAGATCCTCTTCCTATTGCCCAGCAAACCGGTTCTTAGAGTCTTCTTCTCAGCTATTCGGATATCTATCATACATTTGTCCGCTATCTCTTCAAGTCTTTTTCTGTCATCGGAGTATATGCAGAAGTTTTCTGCCTTGCCATTCCATTTACTGTCATTCTGTTTACTGCCATTCTTTTTTCTGTTCTTCTTTACATCCCTCTCGCACCATGTACGTATTCCTTTATGGCTGCATATATTCATCAGGCGCAGAGCTGCGCGGCTGTCACAGCTCACATAGCACACACCTCTTATTTCCCTTCTAATATTCATGCAGTCACACTGTCAGCCAATCTACACTGTTTATCGAACCGCATATTTTCACTTCATAGGATGCATAGTAAGCGATCTGTAATCTTTCCCCATATATATTCAATATCCCTTTCCGGGTCTTAACAGACACTCTCTCGTCGTCAGAGTAGATCACATGTCTGAAATTCTCTATCACCAGCTCATCATTGTTGAACATGGTGAGTCTGGAGGTCGTTCCCGCCGAGTCCGGACACCAGCACGGAGGTTCAAATGCTATAACTTTTTTCGCTCTGTCTTTCATGAATACCACCATAACGCTTTTGGAACATTATATGAATACACATAAAAAAAGAGTACCGAATAAACTCGGTACTCTTAGAAATCAATTTAAAATCAAATATATATACTATGATTTATTTGTACTTGCGCTTTCTAGCTGCCTCTGACTTCTTCTTACGCTTTACACTAGGCTTTTCGTAATGCTCTCTCTTACGAATCTCCTGCTGAATACCAGCCTTCGCACAATTTCTCTTAAATCTGCGAAGAGCGCTATCTAAGTTTTCGTTCTCTTTAACTATTACACTTGACATTCTCTCACCTGACCTCCCTCCAGTTGTAAAATTATGCTACCAAATAACAACTGATTGGGTATTTTTAAGCACAAAATGTATTATATACATAAAATTCCTAATCGTCAACAGGAAAATGACAAATTAATAAAATATCTGTCACGAAACCTTAAGCTATCTGATTCTGAGCCTCTGTAACCGCCTGGGCAAGAGCTGCTTCGATTCCGTCAGGATTCTTTCCACCGGCCTGAGCCATGTTAGGACGACCACCGCCGCCACCACCTACAAGGCCAGCCACGGCCTTGATGATATTACCGGCATGGGCTCCCTTAGCAACTGCGCCGTCTGTAGCCATGGCAATGAGATTTACTTTGCCATCCTTTGCAGATGCAAGAACAACAACGCTGTCACCAAGCTTGCTCTTGAAGTCATCTCCGAGGTTCCTCAGTGAATTCATATCTGTATCCGGGATAGCCGCTGTGAGGATCTTGATTCCGTCCTTGTCTATAGCACTTGAAAGAACGTCTCCAGCTGCCTCCTTTGCCATCTTATCCTTGAGCTTCTTATTCTCATTCGTAAGTTCCTTAACCTCTGCAAGAAGCTGTTCTATTCTTGATGCCACACCATAGATATCAGTCTTAGCTGCCTTTGCAGCATCCATGAGCTCCTGCTCTACATTTCTGTAGTAATCAAGTGCTCCGACAGATGTAAGTGCCTCGATACGTCTTGTACCTGCGGCCACACCTGCCTCTGATATGATCTTGAATGTTTTTATAGCTCCTGTGCTGGCAACATGTGTACCACCGCAGAGCTCCTTTGAGAAGTCTCCCATTGATACCACACGGACCTTCTCACCATACTTCTCACCAAACAGAGCCATGGCTCCGGTCTCCTTAGCCTCATCTACAGACATTACATCCGTGCATACAGGTATATCGAGCTGGATCTGCTCATTTACAATATCCTCAACCTTCTTGATCTCTTCCTTAGTCATCGCCTGATCATGTGAGAAGTCAAATCTCAGTCTTCCCGGCTCAACGAGTGAACCTGCCTGCTCTACATGATCTCCGAGAACCATCTTGAGTGCTCTCTGAAGAAGATGTGTTGCGGAATGGTTGTTACATATGAGTGCTCTGTTCTCAGCATCAACTGTGAGTTCTGCCTCATCACCAACATTGAGTTCGCCTGACTCAACATAACCGATATGTGCGATCTTGCCGCCTACAACCTTGACAGTATCCTCAACAACGAATGTACCGTTCTCTGTCTTGATGATTCCCTTATCACCGATCTGACCACCCATGGTAGCGTAGAAAGGTGTCTCAGGAACTATAACTGAAGCCTGTGCTCCCTCAGATACAGTATCTGCAAGAACTGACTTCTTATCATCACCCTCACCAACCTCTGTTGTGATGGCTGATATAGTTGACTTGTATGTCAGCTTGTCATATCCGACAAACTCAGATGTCATGTCAACAGGAAGCTGCTCATATACGGTTGCGTCTGCACCCATGTATGTTGTGGTCTTTCTGGCCTTTCTTGCAGTCTCCTTCTGGATATTCATGCACTCGGTGAATCTGTCCTCATCAACCTCGATCCCCTCCTCCTCGAGGATCTCCTTTGTGAGATCAAGAGGGAATCCATAGGTGTCATAGAGCTTGAATGCCTTGTCACCTGAGAGAACCTTCTCACCTGCAGCCTTAGTCTCGTCTATATAATCCTTGAGGATCGCAAGACCTGTATCTATGGTCTTATTGAAGCTCTCCTCTTCCTTGTCTATCTTATTGAAGATATATTCCTTCTTCTCACTGAGCTCAGGATATGCATCCTCTGACACCTCGATAACTGTCTTTGCAAGCTCTGACAGGAACTTGCCCTTGATGCCGAGAAGTCTTCCGTGTCTTGCAGCACGTCTGAGAAGACGTCTAAGAACATAACCACGGCCCTCGTTCGATGGAACGATACCATCTGATGTCATGAATGTAACTGAACGGATATGATCAGTTATAAGTCTGATCGATACATCCTTCTCATGATCTGTCTCATATTCCACGCCTGCCATCTCACATACCTTGTCGCGGAGAGCCTTGATCGTATCAACATCAAATATAGAATCAACATCCTGAACAACAACTGCGAGTCTCTCAAGACCCATACCTGTATCTATGTTCTTCTGCTCAAGCTCTGTGTAGTTGTTGTGTCCGTCATTGTTGAACTGTGTAAATACGTTGTTCCAAACCTCCATGTATCTGTCACAGTCACAGCCTACAGTACAGCCAGGCTTACCGCAGCCATACTTCTCGCCTCTGTCATAGTAAACCTCTGAACAAGGACCACAAGGACCAGCTCCGTGCTCCCAGAAGTTGTCCTCCTTGCCGAATCTGAATATACGGTCAGCATCGACACCGATCTCCTTATTCCATATATCAAATGCCTCATCGTCATCCTGATAAACCGATGGATAGAGTCTGTTCTTGTCAAGTCCTACAACCTCTGTGAGGAACTCCCATGTCCATGATATAGCCTCATGCTTGAAATAATCGCCAAATGAGAAATTACCCAGCATCTCAAAGAATGTACCATGACGGGCTGTCTTACCTACATTCTCGATATCTCCTGTTCTGATACACTTCTGACATGTTGTCACACGTCTTCTAGGTGGTACCTCCTGACCTGTAAAGTAAGGCTTAAGTGGTGCCATACCTGAATTGATCAGCAGTAAGCTGTTGTCATTGTGTGGAATAAGTGAAAAGCTCTTCATTCTAAGATGACCCTTGCTCTCCATGAATTCCAGGAACATTTTTCTCAGTTCGTTCACGCCATAATTTTGCATTGTCTAATATCCTCCACTCTATCTTCTGTCAGCCAGTTCTTCTGTAATATCTTTCCAGCTGATTCCTCTCTCTACCATCAGACACATGAGATGATAAAGGAAGTCAGATATTTCATATTTTATATCCTCTGAATCAGGATTCTTGGCAGCTATGACTATCTCCGTAGCTCCCTCACCGACCTTCTTCAGGATCTTGTCAATACCCTTGCCGAACAGATAATTGGTATAAGAATCATCTCCTGGCTGATCCTTTCTGTCGCGTATGGTATTGTATACCTCCTCGAATACCTTCATAGGATTGGTATCATTGTACTCCTTTCTCACCAGATCTGTAAAGAAACAAGTACGGCTGCCTGTATGACACGCAGCTCCTATCTGTGACACCTTGGCAAGTATGGTGTCCTTGTCACAGTCTATCGTAAGAGACTTGACAAACTGATAATGACCGGATGTATCACCCTTGGTCCACAGCTCATTGCGGCTGCGGCTCCAGTATGTCATGCGTCCTGTTCTGATGGTCTTCTCATACGACTCCTTGTTCATATAAGCGACCATGAGCACTTCACCGGTCTTATAGTGCTGTGTAACACATGGAATAAGTCCATCCGAATTGAGTTTGAACGCCTCAAAAGGCATGGACGATTCAAACAGATCCACATCTATATTTGCCTCACGGCAATGCTGTTTAATCTCCATTATATCCATCTTCTGGAGATTGTACAGAGAAATTGATTCAGCATTTGTCTCATTGAGCATCTCTGCCACAGCTTCCCCGTTAGTGGAATAGGTAGAAACTATAACAGGAAGTGCAACATTTTCTCTTATGGATTTTACTATATCCAGATATTCCGGCACCATGTTGTTGTGAAGCAGCAGAAGTTCTCCCGCTCCAAGCGTCTTCAGTTTTCTGGCATATCCGACAGGATCATCACACTCACTAAGATCTATAGTACAGATTATTCGCTCTGAACCAAATCTGTCAGAAGCCTCAGTGACAAGCTCCGGCGTGTTCAGCGCCGCAGATTTCATACATACCTTGGATGCACCTGCATACAGAAGCTTCTTGACATCTTCAAGCTCCCTCACACCGCCACAGGCAATAAGTGGAATATCAACACTGTCACATATCTGTCTTATAATGGCAACATTGGGTTCTCTGCCATCTTTTGTTGCCTTGCTGTCAAAATAAGCTATCTCATCAGCTCCGGCATCATTGTAATATTTTGCCATCTCGACCGCATTGTTCAGATCCAGACATGGAATTATCTTTTTGCAGATCATATCATTATCCATAGTGAACCAGCACCTCCTTAAAGTGTGCCTTTGGTAGAAAGCACCTTTCCGTTTAATCTTCTGTCATAAGTTGTCGCCTCATCAAGAGCCTTCGCAAATGCCTTGAATGCGGCCTCTATGATGTGGTGATCGTTCTCCCCTGAGAACTGCTTAATATTGAGATTCATCTCAGCAGCGTATGATACTGCATAGAAGAATTCCTTGACCATCTGTGTGTCGAAGTATCCAACCCTCTCTGTGCGTAGGTTCAGATCATAGACAAGATATGGTCTTCCCGACAGATCTATGGCACACATTACGAGAGTCTCGTCCATCGGCAGGAAGAAATTGCCAAATCTCTTGATGGCCTTCTTGTCTCCAAGAGCCTCCTTGATGGCCTTGCCCAGCACAATTCCCACATCCTCAATGGTATGGTGACAATCCACATACAGATCTCCCTTGACTGTAACGTTGAGATCAAAGAAACCATGCTTCGCAAAACTTGTGAGCATGTGGTCAAAGAAACCGATTCCTGTGTCGATCTTTGACTGTCCTTTTCCATCTATATTAAACTCGAGGGTTATGTCTGTCTCGTTTGTCGTTCTTGTACATTTGGCGATTCTAGCTGCTTTCTCTGCCATATCCCTGTCTCCTTCCCATATTCTATATCATTATGTCTTATTTTTCAAATCTTACTGCTATTGAATTGGCATGTGCTGTGAGCTGCTCAGCCTTGGCAAATGCTTCAATGTCAGTGTGAACTGCCTCAAGTGCCTCTCTTGAATAGTAGATTATGCTGGATTTCTTGATGAAATCGTCTACTGAAAGCGGTGAGAAGAACTTTGCTGTACCGTTTGTTGGAAGTACATGGTTAGGGCCTGCAAAGTAATCTCCAAGAGGCTCTGATGAGTATTCTCCGATAAATATAGCTCCAGCATTCTTCACTCTTGTCATCACGTCAAATGGATTGGCTGTGACGATCTCGAGATGCTCTGATGCAATGTCGTTGACAGCATCTATGGCATCGCTCATGTTGTCTGCAAGAAGAATATATCCATAATTGTCTATAGACTTTCTCATTATCTCTTTTCTTGAAAGCTCATCGATGAACTTGTCAACCTGAACTGATACCTTCTCGGCAAGCTCCTCTGATGTGGTCACAAGTATGGCTGATGCCATCTCGTCATGCTCTGCCTGTGACAGCAGATCTGCAGCCACGTATCTAGAATTGGCAGTCTCATCGGCAAGTACCATTACCTCTGATGGGCCGGCTATGGAATCTATGCTGACATGTCCGTATACGGCACGCTTTGCAAGAGCGACAAATATGTTTCCAGGGCCAACTATCTTGTCAACCTTAGGTACTGACTCTGTTCCGTATGCAAGGGCAGCTATGGCCTGCGCGCCGCCTGCCTTGTATATCTCATCCACTCCTGCTTCCTTTGCTGCAACGAGTGTTGTGGCGTACACCTCACCCTCAGCATTACATGGAGTTGTCATGACTATCTTCTCAACGCCTGCAACCTTTGCCGGCATAACATTCATCAGAACTGATGAAGGGTAAACAGCCTTTCCACCCGGAACATAGACACCTACAGATGCAAGTGCTGTAACCTTCTGTCCGAGAAGAGTTCCATTTGGCTTGGAGTCAAACCAGCTATACTGCTTCTGCTTTTCATGGTACTCCCAAATGTTCTTCTTGGCTTTTCTGATAACGTCAAGGAGCTCAGGGCTGACCTGTGTATATGCGTAGTCTATCTCTTCCTGTGTAACCTTGACATTTTCTGCTGTTATATCTGCCTTGTCGAACTTCTTTGTGTATGAGAAGAGTGCGGCATCACCGTTATCTCTCACATCGTCAACTATTCCCTGTACAGTCTCTGCATAGTTACCGAAATTACTTGGACTTCTCTTCAGAAGATTCTTCAGAAGATCCTTCTTTGTCTCTGCGTTAAGCTTTACGATTCTCATCTCTGTTATGCCTCCGTGTGATTATCAATTTGTTATATCATAGGTCGTCGTGCGTGAGCGCGATGACATGCGCATGCCTCAGCGTGCTTCATTATATCATGATTCGCACCTACGGTGCTTTCCGTTGCTTTCGCAACTATCATGATCCAATTCGCTGCTCGCCAATCATGCAGGCATGTTGGCTCACTTGCGCTCATTATATCATCTATATATGCTACTTGTTCTCTTCCTTTATAAGTCTGTTGAGATCTTCCAACAGCTTGTGTATCCTCTCATTCTCCATCTTGAGACTTACCTGGTTCACAACCATGCGGGCTGAGAGTGGACAAACTTCCTCAAGCACCTCAAGTCCGTTCTCCCTGAGTGTGCTTCCTGTCTCAACTATATCTACGATCACCTCTGAAAGTCCAACTATAGGAGCGAGCTCCACTGAACCATTGAGCTTGATTATCTCAACTGTCTGGTGCTTACGGTTGTTGAAGTAATCCTTTGCGATCACCGGATACTTACTTGCAACTCTTATGATCTCATTCTTCTTGAGAAGCTCTCTGGCAGATGCCGGTCCGCATACACACATGCGGCACTTTCCGAAACCGAGATCCATGACCTCATACAGGTTTCTTCCCTCCTCAAGTATTGTGTCCTTACCTACAACGCCTATATCAGCCGCACCATATTCTACATAAGTAGGAACATCTGTGGCCTTTGACAGGAAGAACTTCATCTTAAGCTCCTCGTTCACAAATATAAGCTTTCTTGTGTCGGGATCCTTCATCTCCTCACATGTTATACCTATCTGTTCAAGCAGCGCAAGTGTCTTTTTTGCAAGTCGCCCCTTAGCAAGGGCAAATGTTAAATATCTCATCTCTCCATAACCTTTCATCTAATTCAATCTATTCTCAATCAAGCCGTAAAAGTTTCTTCTATAAATTGCCATCCCACTTGGAGTGTGATCGGCTTATCAGATCGTATGCCACCGCATCGCCTGACTGTTCAAAATATATAAGGCCTGAGAAATGCTCTCTACCCGCATACTCGATATAGTCATCAACCGATTTCTTCTGTGACTTTCTTATGAGCTCTATCTTGCGTCCCTCACTTCTGAGCTTCATACCGGCCTTGATAGCCTTGCCCTGATTCTCTATATCATAGAGGATGATCGTGTTTGAATAATCCACATCTATGTCTATATTCTGTCTGTTCATGGCCATTATGAGCTCCTCAACAGTGAAGGCAAAACCGATAGACGGTGCATCCTTTCCAAACTGCTTGAGAAGATTATTGTAACGGCCGCCCTTGACAACAGCATCACCGGTTCCATAAGTATATCCGCGGAATATGATTCCTGTATAATAGTTGTATCCGTCAAGCATACCGAGATCAAAGCTTATGTGATCCTGATATCCGTAACACTCAAGAGCTGCATACACTCTTCTGAGCCTCTTCACAGCCTCAAGTGATGTCTCATTTGACACATATCCCTCAGCCTTGTCAAACATGGATATTCCGCCGAACAGAGAATCAAATGCAACAAATGCTTTCTTAAGAGAGTCACTTATATCAAGTGCATCCACATACTCCTCAAGTCCGAAAAAGTTCTTGATATGGATGTACTCTTTTATCTGATCCTCCTCGTCCTCACTGATACCAGATTCAGCAACCAGGCCCTTGAAGTAGTCTATCTGGCCTATCTCTATCTGGAAATCACTGATCCCGATCTCGTTGAAGCAGTCTATCACAGTTGCGATTATCTCAGCGTCAGCAGCGGATGAATCATCATTTACAAGCTCGGCACCGATCTGTGTGACCTCCTTGAGTTTTCCCTGAAGCTTGAGTGTGTTTGTATAGGTATTGCCTGTATAGCAGAGTCTGACAGGAAGTTCCTCATCTGCATAATACTTTGCAACACATCTCGCTATTGAAGGTGTTATATCCGGCCTGAGCACCAAAGTATTGTTGTCCCTGTCAAAGAACTTGTACATCTCATTGGAAGGTGCTGAACCCTTATCTCTGTTAAATATATCAAAAAACTCAAATGTAGGTGTCTCTATATCGTGATAGCTGTATAACTCCAGAATATGATGGAGTTCATGCATAACCTTTCTCTTCTTCTTACATTCTACATCGTAGGTGTCTCTCACTCCATCCGGGGTCTGTAACAGTTTGTCCTGCATAATCATATCTCCTTGTCAATTAAACTTTGCCATGCTTCACGTTCTTTATTATTGCTTTATCGCATTAAAGTGATAATTTGCTACTTTGGTAGCATGTCAACGTGCACATTATATTAAAGCGGATTGTATTTGTCAACCTCTATCATCAAGATCCCTGCTTAGAGGTTCAAGATAATGTACCAATGCACCACCCTTGGCTCTTATAAAGAAATTGGGATCAAGTTCATTGTACTTGAAGTTGTTGACATGCCCATTCTGGACTCTCTCAAGATACCCCTTAAGTTCCTCGAATCTCATATAATACAGTTCATTTCGTCCCGAGAACATTATGATAAGGAAGCTTACACCGTTCTGTCTCTCGAAATCCTCCATGAACCTTATCTGATGCTCATGAATGTTACGCATTGTAAATGTATCAGTGGCACATTCCTTTGCATCGAAACATACCGGAACTCCCTGGACAACACCTATATAGTCGACGGTTGAATCCTTCTCGAAATACGCCAGGGTGATCTGGCTGCTGTCCTTGTCAATCTTTATCGGCGTGATAGGTGTCGGGATCTTCTGGACCAGCGCGAGGTTCTTCTGTCTGTAATATTCATTTGTGTTGTTTATCATATCCTCCAGTGTGGAGCCACGAAGCCCTCGCGAATTCCATGTAGCCATCTATTCAAACAAATCCTTTTCTATTCTTTTATACATATCAGGCTTGAATGCTGAGAAGCTCTTGCTCGTCAGATAATCCAGTCCACCGACAACATCGGTAAACTCCACCTCGCCGCAGTGCAGAATCTGGTTTCTAAGCTTGTATGTCTGTCTGAAATGTATGTTTGTCTCCCTGTCACCATACTTCTGGTCACCGATCACCGGATACCCCATGTGCTGGAGCTGTGCCCTTATCTGGTGAGTCTTACCCGTTATGAGCTTTACCTTAAGCTCTGTATATTTTCCATTTGTTCTGACCGGCTGGAATATGGTGTGGATCTTATCATAGTCCAAGTCCCCGGCAGCCCTGCGTATCTCCTCCACGCTGTCACGTATTGTCACAGTGTTCTTCTTATCATCCTTCACGAGATATGCCGTAATATCCTGCGTCTCTGTCATATTTCCCTTGACTATGGTGTAGTAATATTTGTCTATGCGTCTCTCCCTTATGATCCTCGAAAGCTCCTGACTTCCCATAAGTGACACTCCACACAGAACAAGGCCGGAGGTATTCCTGTCCAGCCTGTTGCATACAGAAGGCTTGAAGGTTCTGAGCTGAGTCTCAGTTATATACTCATTGTCAAGCAGATAATCGATGACACTCTCATTGATCGAGTAATCGTCCTTCGATGCCTTCTGTGACAATACACCCGCCGGTTTATTGACTATAAGTATGTTGTGGTCGTGATATATGATCTCCGGTTTAAACCTGTTTCCACCTGTGGAAGCACCGGCTCTCACGCTGTCATCCCTGAATGATTCTATGGTCTCATCCGACAGATAGAGCTGTATCACATCCCCAACATACACGATCTCATTTCCAACCGCCTTGCCGTTATTAAGTTTTATGTTTTTCTTTCTTATCATCCTGTAGACGAAGCTTGAAGGAGCCTTGTTAAGGTACTTCATGACCAGCTTGTTAAGCCTCTGGCCGGCTTCGTTCTTTGAAATAACTATCTCTCTCATTTTTGTCTATATTCCCAGCTCATATAATCTGTTTCTGATCTTCTCATCGGCACCGACAAATTCATCTGAAGGTGCTTTGATCTTCTCGGCCTTTGCCACAAAACCATCAATGTCTGTGGCTATGATCACAACATATTTTTTCTGGTCTGCCAGAGCCTCTGTAATGATCTTCTTGAGCGCTGCCTCATCAGGTATCTTTTTGCCATATCCACCATTGTAGTAAAACAGCATTCTGCCATCTCTTATGACCGCAGCAGGGAAATACACTATTCCCTCGTACCTGCTTATCGACACATCATATACAAGTGACGGATCTCCAAAGTATGATAACTTCTCAAGTTTAGCGTACTCATCCTTCGTGAGTTCCTTGAACCCTGCACACATTATGTATGCCACAAGCTGTTTTGCAAGCGGCAGGGCGACGAGTATCGGTATGACTATAAATACAGTCTTTCTTGTGTCAAACATAGCCACAGTAAAGAATACTCCGGCTATAACAAACAATCCAAGTACAATGATACTAATAAGAACATTTCTCTTATGCCTGTTCATGTATCCGTGTTGTCCTTTTTCCATATCATCCTCCATTTATCTCTGGTCTGGCTGTAGAGCTATGTCCGCCTGCAGCCCATATATCTACTTCATAAATCTGATCAGCAAACTGTGAGGCAGGTACTTGCTCACAAGTCTGAACGCCTTCATAAGCGGCGAATACACCGATATATCGCTCATATAATACGCGTCAAACAGTGCCTTTTTTACAACCTTCACAGGATCTGCTCTTAGAATCATCTTATACGGCTTGGACTTTGTGTACTTCTGCGCAACATCGAAGAACTCTGTCTTGACAGGTCCCGGGCAGACAGCCGTAACAGTTATCCCCTTTTCCTCAAGCTCTCTGTTAAGTGCTCTTGAAAAGCTCAGCACCATTGATTTGGATGCCGCATATATAGCAAATGATGGCTGAGGCAGAAAAGCTGCAGATGAAGCAAGATTGATTATATTTGAAGGGCCTGACATATATGGCAGAGATATATGTGTTATGGCAGCCAGCGCCCTGCAGTTGAGATTCAACATTCCAGTCACGTCGTCCACTGTCATATTCTCAAAATGGCCTGCTATTCCGTATCCAGCTGCATTTACAAGTACTCTTATTGATGGAGCCTGTCTCTCAAGAAGATTTCTGTAGAACTTGATATCAGTCTCATCGGTTAGGTCAAGCGCAAGTATCCTTACAAGCTTTCCACTTACCGCGTTTATCTCGGTCTTAACCTCAGCAAGCCTGTCTTTTCTCCTTGCTATAAGCCATATCTCGTCGATTGTCCTGTATCGCTGTGCTATCTGAAGTGCAAATTCTCTTCCAATCCCTGAAGATGCTCCTGTGATTATCGCTACCTTTCTCATGACATCATCCTCCATCCCGATAAATATTTGTTTTTTAATACTCCTCTGTTGTTCTTGGCCCACCCGAGCGGATATCCATCCACGCAGACAAGCACATACCCATTCTCTATATCCTGATCATCTTCCAGCTCGACGGTCTCTCCCTTTAAATACTTTATGACCCTTATGTCATCCGCCAAAAAACTCACAACATTGTCAAACTGATCTGACTTGAGATACATCGCAAGTGACTGACTCGGTTCAAATCTGTTCTTCTTGACCTCACCGAGGAACAGTCCATGCCTCAAAAGCCTGAGTCCCTTAACATCAGGCATTCCCTCTGATATATAATAAAGTCTTCCCTATTTTCCTCTATCCTGTCTGTCTTTATACCCGCAGACTCAGATACATGCTTTATAAATGCGATGAAATCCTCATCCGGCCTGTACGACTTGAACGAGTATGTTGAGTTTCCTCTATATGAGTCATCCTGATCCTTTTCAAACAGAGCTATGAAATGACCTTCGCCCTTCACGTGATGAGGCCACAGTCTTGAACATTTCACAAGCTCAGGATTGCCGGTCT
>ENA-ORSI01002141-ORSI01002141.1-human-gut-metagenome-genome-assembly--contig:-NODE-2141-length-14863-cov-3.154984_pt1 | contig 14863 bp, 16 predicted proteins | sample MGYA00242187_ERZ509154 | MGnify/ENA primary metagenome ERZ509154 (study PRJEB26280, sample SAMEA2338627) | human gut metagenome | biome: human gut; feature: human-associated habitat; material: faeces...
GGAAAGGTGGCGGGGGATTCACGGAGATAATATATGTCTGAAATTATCTGGAATGTCGGTACCTTTTATACTCTTCAACAATCAGGTCATGCAGCATTTCGCCAGTACTGAGTCTTCTGGCCCTCGATAATTCTTTGAGCTGCGCCCTGGTTTCTGCGTCAAGAAAAAACTGTACATTGACTTTATCTTCCTGCATTTTTTTGTACTTGCGCTGTGCCTTGGCCTTATTGAAACTGTTCCTGAAATTTTTTATATCGTCAGGTGAGGCAGATGGATGGGTAACCCATATGTCAAATGAAAGGTGAATTGCGTGGTAAATATCAGCAGAACCAGGAAAACTGGCCAGGTTGTCCAGTGCAATATTTTTTTCCTTTAAATAATTCCATGTCCATATGCATTCATGTTCGTTCTCCGGGAGGAGGTAACTGAAAGGGCTCTTTGATTTAAATGCCCGCATCCATCTGTCTTTGGTCTGGATTATCCACTCATCCCGCAAATTCTTATCAGAAAGAATATCGAGAACTCTGAGTATTTGTCTGAACTGTGTCGATGAGTCCGACGGGAAGGCATTCCCTTCTAAATACTCTTCTTTAAGATACAGTTTATTCTTTTGAAGCAAGTCTGCACTTATTTTTGCCCTGTTATTCTGGATAAACTGCATCAACAGATACCAGGAAAATAAGCATGCGCGTTCACTGCCCGCGATCCAGGATATTTTTTCCAGGGGGACCAGGAAGGCCAGTGCCTTCAGACGCATACCAGAAATTATTTGTTCAAGTTCAAAATCTGAAAGTGTGATGTTCAGATTTTCTCTGTTTTTTTTTATGTAAGCGATAAAACGTTCCGGGGGATCATAAACATTAAGGGGCAGTACGGAGATATTACGCTCTCCAAGATAATAAGAGTAATACGCATTTGTTCTTTCATTCATAACCTTATCCGACAAAATTTTCTGAACCATCCCCTTTCTCCGGTTGCTTAAAAATTAAACATAACAAGGTGATAATAACATGATAAAAAGAAGTTTATAATGGTATATTAAGATGGTCAATAAAAAGGCAATCTGCGCGCTGTATAGTCATTATGACAGGAAGTGCAGGAGGAAGGGAAGGTAACCGGCTTCGTTATGCTGACAGGAATACCTGTTATCATGGAAGTGCATTCATGTGGCCGACGTAGCTTAAGAGGATGGAAGAGTGGAGACTGCAGACAGGGGGGATTGAAAGGTAAACATGTTTCGCCCGCCAGCTGCACCGGGGGCCAGCATCACTTTTTTTACGTTGTAACCCGGTATGCATTCCGGCTTTGATGATTACAGTCAGAGGGCAGCAGACTGACGTTATTTAACCGGACAGAAAAATTATGGACACTGAAATATCGTCTGTTAATACCTCGTTTGTCGGTGTGGTATTCCCTGTATTACCGGCGTCACCGATAAAGAGAGTTATAAACGCCAGAAAGGTACCTCCTTTATGCCGGGGAACACTTACGGAAAATGAAGTCTGAAAAGGAGCACAATGAAAAGAGGCGTGTCCCGTAAATATAACGAATCATCGCAGGATATGCATTATCCAAGGTGATACCAGAGGGCATTAAACTGTCGCCACGGATAAGAATATACAACATTTCTGATAACAAAACATCATAACGTGTTTCAGATATGTTCCGGCATCAGTCTGACGGATATTATTTCCCGGTAAAACAAACCTGCTACTGTAACGGTTAACTGTATCTGCATAAATTATTTATGATGAAAGAACAGTATTACGGATTCAAATATCATCCTGTTTGCATTCAGGCGGACATTCCCGGATGCCGGAAAGAATATCCTGCAGGCTGAGTGAGTCTCTTCCACAGTGCCGGGATCGCTGTCGCCACGTACATATTGTCACCAGGATGGGTATGTACCGCAGCATGCCATTTCTGGTGAATAACCGCACCTGCACATTCAGTCTGCTGAGAACCTGGCGTGTATCGGGCTGTAAAGAACATCCCTGTCCGTGGCTCCTCTGGTGGTGTTGCCTGCTCAGCAATGACAGGATGCCCTTAAGACGCCCGTCATGGCTCAGTATGATGACGACGAACACGCTCTGCAGGTGAGCATGCAGGGCCGGGGGTATCATCATTTCCGTATTTTGCCGCACCTTCCGGAAACAACCGGCATCAGTTACGGTTACCGTCAACCGTTGTGCGGTATGCCAGGAGCACGTACTGATCCATCAGATCCGTCAGTGCTGCGTTCTGCTTCTGACGGTCGATGATCCATTCCCCCAGCTCTTTTTCTGATTTCCGTTTCAGGTTCTCCGTCCAGTCGTCAAGGCTGTTTCCGGTCATTAAATCAAGCCAGCAAAGCCAGACCAGTTTGAGGCGCAACTCCGTGCCACCAAACTGACGGAAGAGGCTGATCAGTTTATTTGCCAGAGAACGCTGCCTCAGACGTTCACATTCAGACAGCAGAATCCCTTCCAGCATCGGATGATGAACCAGCAGATGTTCGCTGGTGCATAAGTTCACCACCAGATCATCATCCAGGGGCGGCGTGGCCCGTTTGTCAGAGCCATAAATCAGCCGGTGCAGACTCCGGGGTACGATGGCAATCTTCGGTTTTTCACCATTGAATGACACCCACCCGGGCGTCAGATTCTGGAAGTAGTGGATATTCGGATGACACACGCCCCAGGATACGGCGTGCCGGGTGAAGCCGGTCAGCCATTTCTGGTAGCTTTCGTGGAGCCATTCGTAGCGGGTCTGATACTGTTGTTTCATTTTCATATTCCTCACGGGGGATAACAGGCAGCAGAGTGCCGCCGGCAGGCCGGAGATTGCGTCTGCTGTGGGCGAAGGGCCAGTGGTTAAAAATTATGGACGGGACTGTGCAATACGCGCCTGCAGCCAGGCTTCCACTTCACTTTTCAGCCAGCGGGAGCTGCGGCCCAGCTTGATGGGAGCCGGAAAGGCCCCATCCCTGATGAGCCTGTAAAACCACTTATCTGTCAGGCCGGTCAGTTGAGTGAGAAATGCCATGTCGACCATCTGGTCATCCATCAGCGAAACTGGGGTGGTCATAAAAATCTCCTCCGGATGTTGTTAATCTCAGCCGGCGTTGATGATGAAAACAACGCACCACCTTCACCGGCATAACAACCGGGGAGAAACGTAAAAAATCAGTAGGGGAATATTCCTGCCAGGAGAGAAACTGTTGTGTACAGGCAATACAGGTTGTCTGTTTTGTCAGTGAAGCCGGTATAAACGGAAGATGATTTTGTGTTGCCGGAATATGGGATGGCGTTTTGCCGTGACGGGATCAGTATTTTCAGTGATGATTATTACTGTGCAGGGGAGTACCGGAGATAAACCACGCCCTGTACCTGCCAGAGCGGAGGTTTGTATTTACTGAACGGAAGATAAAGCGAGGTAAACACTGTTGCGGTGAGCGGAGAAGACTGAGATTATTCTCTGTAATTACAAACAACAGTGATCTGATCCGGTTTTTTTACCGTTACGGGTTTCCGGGGATCAATTTTATAGACCGGGGTAATGACCACGCCGGAATTTATGGAGAAAAGCGGGATCCAGCAATAAACGTCCGGATATTTCTGTGTCTCCGGAATACCTTTTGCGCCAGAGGCCATCAGATCTTTAACGCTCACGAAAAATGACTGCCGCAGATCAAAAAAGTACTCGTCATATATCACGTCTTTTGCCAGCAGGATGACTGCATTACCAACAGCCGCTTTTACAGGTGTCCCACCGGATGGATTATCGTGATTGTATATTGTTCTTTCAATATAAATAAAACAGGCATATTTTGCCTTCTCCCCGGACAGTTGCATCTGGTATTCGCAAATGTCTTTGATACGCCGGCTTTCAACCCGTCCAATCATCTTATCCCGGCGATAGTGTCTTTTATGTTTCAGCGCGTACAGAACACCATTTGAACTGTCAAACTCCAGGATTCTTTTGGTGAAAAGTTTGTTTTCCCAGATCTCCAGACAATACTTCTCTGCACTGACGACATTGCGTTTGTGAGGAAGATCCCGTTGATACACTCCATTTAATAAGCGTGACTGCAGTTTGCCTGCAAGTTGATAATAACAGTTAATATCGTTAAGGACAGGTGCTGTGGCGCTGAGTAATGCGTCGATTACCTTAGAGCGCGAAAGTTTGTGGGTATGACAGTACTCATCCACAATTCGCAGCGTCTCATCACTGGTCATATTGAAAGTTATACGTGTTGTCATGATGAAATTTTCTGTTAATCATACTGGTTGATATGCATAACATTTCATAAAAAATACTTTTAATTCATATAATTGATTTTTTGACTGGTTTTATCCTCGTGTGGTGGAAAGTAGTGTTACTGCCACTGTAGTCAGCATAACTCTATCACACAGAACCACCGAAAATGAAGCATTGCTCAGGGGGGAAGCTGCCACTCGTACGAGTTTTCTGAGCAATGATAACCAGTATTTTTCGTTTTGGGCGATTTGTTTATCGTTACAGCTAAAAACAGTTCATGTACCATTAAAAAATAATAAAGGTTAATTAGTATTATTTATAGAAGTATGTTTATGTAATTCTACCGTGTAAATGAACTCTGTCATTGTACCTTGTAATTCTATCCTGTAATTCTACCTCGTAAATACACCTTGTAACCAAGTCCTGCAGAAGTCTGTCTCATCGAACAATATTCCTGTGCAGCGATATTCTCTGTAGTAGTACTTGTAACTCTGCCCTTAACTCTCTCTTCAGTAATGTAGTCCCGCCACACCTGAATATAAATCTGTAATGTTCACACACTGACTGTAACGTGCTTTGTTAAGTAATGTCTGCTATTTTTTTCTGTTATTTTTCCTGTTGTTTTCTGTATTTTGTTGTATGGTGTAATAACTATTCTGAACCCGTCATCACCTTTATAGCTAAGAGTATGACTTCGCCAGTGTTGATACTGTGGATAACGGTGATTAAGGAATTACTGTTAATGATCTGTTCCTGCAGCTCACCTGATGAGTTTTGGTAGTAATACGTAAAAGAGTATGCCTCATGTCATTAAAAAGTCTTCCGGAGTGTTGTTTAACCCTGTACCTCTATTACTCATGTAGTACGTTGCGGAAAGCTACGTTAATTGTAATATCTGGTTATGGCGTTATGCCTTCAGTATTAAAAACATCTTTTACCGGAGAAACAGGGAAGTGGAAAGGCTTTCGGGATAACGTCAGGCCATTATGACGATATTACGTTAATCACAGTACAAGATAACGAGAGGGTAATGGAATTTTAAACCAGAGTAGTTCCACTGTTGTTCACTGGAAAAAGTGATTTCCCACGCGCGTTATAAGCTTACTCCAGAGGAGATGGAAGCCTTCAACTCTGCGGTCGATCACCGGCTGGCAGAACTGACCATGAACAAACTTTACGATCGTGTTCCCGCTTCAGTCTGGAAATATGTTACCTGATAAATGTTTCTGATGAAGTACAGTCGTCACAATGACATCACTTCAGATATTATCTGCGCTGTGATTGACTGTCACGTATGCCGTTCTCTGTATGGTTCTGATACCCGGGTGTGGTCCCACTTTCTCTGTGGCGCCCGGGGAGTTGTGAACCTGCACGTCTTCGTGTGATAACGTTTTCTTCAAAAATTACGCCAGCGCTTCTTCCTGTGTTACAGAACACGAGGAAGAAACATGAAGACTTACAACACCAATCCCGGTTACGAAATGGATCCCCAGCTCCTGACACACTTTAACCAGCATCTGGATTCATTATTCGGGGTATATTCGAAACTGTTACCGTTCAGAATGGATTTTGCTTACCGAAAAAACACCCTCAGCTACAGGTGTGCCTGCAGGTACGCCATGTGTGCGGAGATACTGCGACTGATTAACGAAGTGGGAGAGAAACTGGTCGGGTATGCCTGGGTAATGGAATATACGGAACGTAAAGGGCTTCACATTCATTTTGTGGGCTATCTGAACGGTCAGAGCCACAGGAGTTCGTATCTGGTATCCAGATTGATGGGAGATATCTGGAGGCGGGTTACCGGGGGGGATGGTTACTACCACTGGTGCCGGTTTAATAAAAATTATCCGGTAAACATTAACCACGTCATTCACTATTCAGATCACAAAGCGGTGAATGCCTTACGCTATGCCCTCAGCTACCTGGCCAAACGAGAACAGAAAGAATGTGGCATCATCCTGGAGCCTGTACATAGATTTGTGTAATTGCCTGATTTTGATATGTTCAATCCAGCATCAAATGAAGGTTAATTTATGGACGAAAAACAGTTACAGGCTCTGGCTAACGAACTGGCCAAAAACCTCAAAACCCCTGAAGACCTCAGTCAGTTTGATCGGCTGCTGAAAAAGCTCAGCGTTGAAGCCGCTCTCAATGCAGAGATGACACACCATCTTGGGTATGAGAAAAATCAGTCCAGACCAGGAGCTAACTCCCGCAACGGTTTTTCCACAAAGACCGTTATCACAGGCGACGGTCCACTGGAACTGCGTACTCCGCGCGATCGTGACGGTACCTTCGAACCACAACTGGTAAAGAAAAATCAGACCCGTATTACCGGGATGGATAACCAGATCCTCTCGTTGTATGCCAAAGGGATGACCACCCGTGAGATAGCTGCTGCGTTCAAAGAACTGTATGACGCAGATGTTTCACCGGCACTGATATCAAAGGTTACCGATGCCGTGATGGAGCAGGTTGTAGAATGGCAAAACCGACCACTGGATGCTGTTTACCCCATTGTTTATCTTGACTGTATCGTCCTGAAAGTTCGGCAGGACAGTCGCGTCATCAACAAATCGGTGTTCCTGGCACTGGGCATCAATATCGAAGGTCAGAAAGAACTGCTGGGTATGTGGCTGGCCGAAAATGAAGGGGCGAAGTTCTGGCTCAATGTGCTGACTGAACTGAAAAACCGCGGTCTGAACGATATCCTCATCGCCTGTGTGGATGGCCTGAAAGGCTTCCCGGATGCCATCAACACAGTATATCCGAAGGCCCGCATCCAGTTATGCATCGTGCATATGGTGCGCAACAGCCTGCGCTTCGTGTCATGGAAGGACTACAAAGCCGTCACTCGCGACCTGAAAGCGATTTATCAGGCTCCCACGGAAGAGGCAGGCCAGCAGGCACTGGAAGCGTTCGCTGCGGCCTGGGACTGTCGCTATCCTCAGATAAGCCGAAGCTGGCAGGCTAACTGGCCGAATCTTGCCACGTTCTTCGCTTATCCAACGGACATCCGCAAAGTGATCTATACGACGAATGCCATCGAGTCGCTAAACAGCGTGATCCGCCATGCGATCAAAAAGCGTAAAGTGTTCCCGACAGACGACTCGGTGAAAAAAGTGGTGTGGCTGGCAATCCAGGCGGCTTCACAGAAATGGACGATGCCACTGCGGGACTGGCGTATGGCAATGAGCCGCTTTATTATCGAGTTCGGTGACCGCCTGGACGGCCACTTCTGAGAAAAGGTATTTACACAGAATCCTGAACAGGCTCACTGTATTATGAGTAATCGCGTTTCCACAGTCCCTGCACTTCTTTTTGCGTATCACCATAACTCCCTCCTCACAGCCTTACCCGTAACCGGTTTTTTACATTAAAAAACGACGCTGAAAATTCAACCGCCAGTCCGGAGACGACCGTTCGGGTTATCACAGAGTGCCTGAGACAGTGTCCTGCCGGAGGTCACCTCAGGGACTCTGCGCATTTTTTACGACGTGGTTATTCCGTATGAACCATACGGAGATTTAACCATGACCTACAAATACAACCCCTTCTGGCAGCAACGTATTCGTGAGACGGTGCGGCACGCACTGAATGTTCATCCCCGCCTGACGGCATTGCGGGTTGACCTGCGTCTCCCGGATGTACCGGCAGCAACGGACGCAGCTGTGATATCCCGCTTCATCAATGCCCTGAAAGCCCGAATCGACGCTTACCAGAAACGTAAGCATCGGGAAGGTAAACGCGTGCATCCCACAACCCTGCATTACGTCTGGGCCCGGGAGTTTGGGGAGTTCAAAGGTAAAAAACACTATCACCTGATGCTGCTGGTCAACCGGGATACCTGGTGTCGTGCCGGTGATTACCGCGCTCCGGAGTCTCTGGCCGGGATGATTAAACAGGCGTGGTGCAGTGCCCTGGGAGTGGATGTCGGGTGCTATGCCACGCTGGTGCATTTTCCGGCCTGGCCGGCGGTGTGGCTGGCGCGTAATGATGACACCGGCTTTCAGCAAGTGCTGGAACGTGCTGACTATCTGGCGAAGGAGCATACCAAAGCTCACTGCACCGGTGAGCGCAATTTTGGCTGTAGCCGGAGTTGAGCACGACTGGCGCGCCAATATCCGGCAAACCAAAAGTATGGGTTGTTGTCTGGCGGCAACGATGTATCCACTCGTCCACTGACTGTTTTTTACGTCAGTGTTCCATTGTGTGACAACCACAGTGCTGTAACAGCAACCAGCCTGCTTTACCCAAACTCCAGTCCAGATTTTAACTGAACCGCCATTCACCCCCTGACCACGCTGCCCGTACCGGGACGGCTGTTGCCTGCGTGTCGTCTGGCGGCTGAGGAATATGACTATGTACGCAAAATCCTTTATTGCATTTGATGGCAACGGGCGTCTGACGGGTGCCCGTACCGCACAGACTGCACCTTACGATCGCTACACTTGCCACCTTTGCGGCAGTGCGCTCAGATACCACCCGCAATACGACACTGAGCGTCCCTGGTTTGAACACACTGACGACAGGCTGACAGAGCACGGTCAACAGTGCCCTTATGTCAGGCCGGAGCGCAGAGAAATACAGTTGATTAAACGTCTGCAGCAATTCGTACCGGATGCCTTACCCGTGGTGCGTAAAGCCAGCTGGCACTGCAGACAATGTCACCACGATTATTATGGGGAGCAGTACTGCACACACTGCCAGACCGGAGGATTCAGTATTCCCCGGACAACTCAGGAGGAAATATGCGAATTCTGAACTGTTATATGGCGAATGACAGCAAAGGCCATTTTGTTACGGCGAAAGAAGCTGCGAAGCACAACCGACAGGACGTTTTGTGCTGTGTGTCCTGTGGATGCCCGTTAACACTTCAGCGGGGCAATGACGGACAACCACCGTGGTTTGAACATGACCAGATGACTGTCGCTGAAAAAATCCTGCTGCGATGTACCTGGCTTGACCCGGCAGAGAAAGAGGCCCGTCGTTTGCATCTGCAGGGCATGACGGTTCCGGATTATACGGTGAAGGTGAGAAAGTGGTTTTGTGTGATGTGTGACGAAGATTATGAGGGGGAAAAGTGCTGCCCACGCTGCGGTACCGGGGTATACAGCAGGGCGTGGGGGCGGCAGGAGGTGCCGTCGGAAGATGCCAGGGTTGATAATCCGTTACAGAGGCTGTAATGGTTGCCTCCGGAGCAGTTTGCGGTAATGCCTTTCCCGGGAATGGATTGCCAGTGCGGGGACTGTGGAGCTTAATTCCGGTGTTGGTGGCCTTTCCGTTGATTTTATGCCAACAGCCCCCTGTGACTGACAGGCTGCCTCGTCATTCCATTCGTATCTCCAGTAACAGGGGGTTGTATTGTATTTTATTGTGCCGGTTCAGGTGTGCGTTTCCCGGCGCGTCTGCACCGGCTTAACCAAATTCAACAGGGATAAAATAGTGGTAAGCGTACAGCCTGAACCGTCTGGTCAGAATCTGACGAATTAGACAAAGTGGTGTCCACCAAATAAGTAGTGGGAACCAAAGTGTCAGATATGCAGAAAAATGTGACTCCCGGCAGGCGAAAAGGCTGCCCTAATTATCCTCCCGAATTTAAACAGCAGCTCGTTGCTGCCTCCTGTGAACCCGGGATATCCATCTCAAAACTTGCTCTTGAAAATGGCATTAACGCCAATCTGTTGTTCAAATGGCGACAACAATGGCGCGAGGGAAAGCTGCTATTACCTTCTTCAGAGAGCCCCCAGCTACTTCCTGTGACTCTCGATGCAGCTGCCGAACAGCCAGAATCGCTCGCAGAGGACCCGGAAACCCTCAGTATCAGCTGTGAGGTAACGTTCCGGCACGGGACGCTCCGCTTCAATGGCAATGTCAGCGAAAAGCTCCTGACTCTGCTGATACAGGAACTGAAGCGATGATCCCGTTACCTTCCGGGACCAAAATTTGGCTGGTTGCCGGTATCACCGATATGAGAAATGGCTTCAACGGCCTGGCTGCGAAAGTACAGACGGCGCTGAAAGACGATCCCATGTCCGGCCATGTTTTCATTTTCCGGGGCCGCAGCGGCAGTCAGGTTAAACTGCTGTGGTCCACCGGTGACGGACTGTGCCTCCTGACCAAACGGCTGGAGCGTGGGCGCTTCGCCTGGCCGTCAGCCCGTGATGGCAAAGTGTTCCTTACACAGGCGCAGCTGGCGATGCTGCTGGAAGGTATCGACTGGCGACAGCCCAAGCGGCTGCTGACCTCCATGACCATGCTGTAAATCTCTTTATCCTGGTTGTCACAGAATAAGCCCGGTAAAATACGGGCTTATGAACGACATCTCTTCTGACGACATCTTCCTGCTGAAACAGCGCCTGGCCGAACAGGAAGCGCTGATCCACGCCCTGCAGGAAAAGCTGAGCAACCGGGAGCGCGAAATAGACCATCTGCAGGCGCAGCTGGATAAACTCCGCCGGATGAACTTCGGCAGTCGTTCCGAAAAAGTCTCCCGCCGTATCGCACAAATGGAAGCCGATCTGAACCGGCTTCAGAAAGAGAGCGATACGCTGACTGGTAGGGTGTATGACCCGGCAGTACAGCGTCCGTTGCGTCAGACCCGCACCCGTAAGCCGTTCCCTGAATCACTACCCCGTGACGAAAAGCGACTGTTGCCTGCGGCGCCGTGCTGCCCGAACTGCGGCGGTTCACTGAGCTATCTGGGCGAGGATACCGCCGAACAGCTGGAGTTGATGCGTAGCGCCTTCCGGGTTATCCGGACGGTACGGGAAAAACATGCCTGTACTCAGTGCGATGCCATCGTGCAGGCACCTGCACCTTCGCGGCCCATCGAGCGGGGTATCGCCGGACCGGGGCTGCTGGCCCGCGTGCTGACCTCGAAGTATGCAGAGCACACCCCGCTGTATTGCCAGTCAGAAATATACGGCCGGCAAGGTGTGGAGCTGAGCCGTTCACTGCTGTCGGGCTGGGTGGATGCATGCTGCCGGCTGCTGTCTCCGCTGGAAGAGGCGCTTCATGGCTATGTCATGACTGACGGCAAACTCCATGCCGATGATACCCCGGTCCAGGTACTGCTGCCGGGTAATAAGAAGACGAAGACCGGGCGGTTGTGGGCGTATGTTCGTGATGACCGCAATGCCGGGTCAGCGTTGGCACCTGCAGTGTGGTTCGCTTACAGCCCGGACAGAAAAGGCATCCATCCGCAGACTCATCTTGCTTGCTTCAGCGGTGTGCTGCAAGCGGATGCGTACGCCGGGTTCAACGAGCTGTATCGCAATGGTGGGATAACGGAAGCTGCCTGCTGGGCTCATGCCCGCCGAAAGATCCACGATGTGCACGTCCGCATCCCGTCAGCACTGACGGAAGAAGCCCTAGAGCAGATCGGTCAGTTGTACGCCATAGAGGCGGATATAAGGGGAATGCCGGCAGAGCAGCGGCTTGCTGAACGTCAGCGAAAAACGAAACCGCTGTTGAAATCCCTGGAAAGCTGGTTGCGTGAAAAGATGAAGACCCTGTTCTTCGGCTCTGGCCATGGTGGTGAGCGGGGAGCGCTACTGTACAGCCTGATCGGGACGTGCAAACTGAATGACGTGGATCCAGAAAGCTACCTTCGCCATGTGCCTGGCGTCATAGCAGACTGGCCGGTCAACCGGGTCAGCGAACTGCTTCCGTGGCGCATAGCACTGCCAGCTGAATAACACATCCCCGTCAATACGGCCCTCGCTGTACGCTTACTTTTGTTCGGACTGCTTATGGCCTTTTTCCACTGGTGTAGCAGGAAAGTTAACCGGCTGCCACCATGAGATGACGTGTAAACCGTGCAGGCATGTTTTCACGTGGTGACGCTTTCATTGGGGGTCTACGCCGGAACCCCAATATTGTTCACATACATGAATTTGAAAAACTAAGCGATACTGCTGTCCGTACCTTATAAACTTATTTCAACGCTTCCGGCAGCGTCACAATCCACAGTTCACTGTCAGACTCCGGTTTCTCCAGTGGCTTCACTCTGAGGGTCGTTTCAACCTGCTTGTCGTCAAGCGTCAGCTTTCCTTCCGCGTTCACCCGATAATCCTTGAATGTCTTGCCCTCGACCGGATGTTGCATCGCCACCTTCACGCCAAAGTCGTTATCGTTCGCCACCGCCAGCGTTTTGCTGTCGATCAGCGCCAACCCTTCAGCCTTCTCCTGCTGCCAGCCCAAGGAGCGCAGATCAACAACCTGCGTTTTCTGCGCAAGGGTAATGCCGCGCTGTGACAGGGTTTTCTCATCATCAAACTCCGGATACTCACCCGGCTTGTCGAAGCCTGACAGGTCGCTCGCCTTATTGAGATCGACCTCGTAAATCAGGTTACGCATTCTGTTGTTTTTATCTCTTCCCTGTTCGATCAGCAGGATGTGCTGGTTATCGAGCGCCACGATGTCTCCGATTTTAGCGTCGCTGTTTTTGCTGTAGGCCGCGCTGTCGATAGGATAACCGTACATCGCGGTTTTTCCGCTTGCCGGATCGAAGCTCACCAGACGCGTAAACAGCGCCTTTTTCTTGCTCTTAGCGTCGATATCCAGCGTACTTTGCACGGCGACAATAATACGCCCGTCCGGCATACGGGTGAGGCCTTCAAAGCCGCGGTTCGCCTGACGCCATTTGAGGATATTTGGCAAACCGCCCGCAATCGCTTTTTCCCCTTCCGCCGCCTGCGGACCGTGGATTGCCAGGATTTTCCCTTTACTGTCGATGTTAATCAGGAACGGGCCATACTCATCGCACAGCCAGTAACCTCCTTTACCATCCGGAGTGATCCCTTCCGTATCCAGCCCGCGATTATCCCCCTTCAGTCTATGTAACGTGTCGCTGAAGGCCACTTCATTGGTGGAGCCAATCACGTCGCTTGCCAGCGGCAGACCGTTGATCGCGCCTTTATCGTCATGCAGAGGACGGGGATCGATGGCCTCCGCTTTGCCGTTTTGTACACGAATCGTCATCAGCAGCGGCGCGAAATCTGGCGTAACGAAAATTTTAGTTTCGTTTTTCCCCTCTTTCGGTGAATCCGCGTTCGGACCGCGATCGGTAATGGTTGCGAATGTCAGGGCATCGCCCTGTTTACCGGTGAACAGCAGGCCAGAACCTATCCCAACCGGAAGGCCGTTCGGGAATGCACTGGCAAATGCGCCGGCGTAGTTCACGTGCGTGCCTTCTGGAAAACTGACGACATAGCGCTCAGCCGTAGGTTGTGCCGCCAGGGCAGAGAAAGAGAGCGTACAACCGATTAGCACGGGAATAATTTTTCTTTTCATATTGTTAGCATCCATAAAGTGAAGATCACACTACACCATAAAGAAGAAACGAGTCAGGAAAATGACATCGAATGGCAACATGCGCGGGCCTGAGGCCAAAGAAATGTAAAACACTGTTGTTATTTGTAACAACGGAAACATTTACGGAAATTATTTGTCTTTCTTCGTGATCAAAAATGCTGTGTCTTGTTGGATTGGAGTGATGAGGGCTGCGTTTAGGAAACGCCCTATATTGTACGGTTGCATTATCGCGGTAGGGGTAATGCACGTGTCAGTATGATGAGCTGACCACACTCACGTGGGTGGACTGGTATAACAATCGACGATTGCTGGAAAGGCAGGGCCATATCCCACCGGCAGAAGCAGAAAAAGCTTATTATGCTTCCATCGGAAACGATGATCTGGCAGCCTGAGTTCACAGATAAAACACTCTCCAGGAAACCCGGGGCGGTTCACTTAGCCGCGTGTCCATTATTGCTGGATAAGATCATAACGATACACCGGGTTAAACAGGTGGTCACTGCTTCACTGAAGCTGCGTGATTATGATGGTCAGGTAGCAGAAGCTATGCCCATGATACCAAAATGACGAAAGCCGAAATGTCTGAAAGCGTGTGTATTACCTGAAAATATGACCGGCTCCGGGGTACGTAACCGATTCAACAAAGCCAATCGATATTACAAAACGAGAGGGACTATATATTTCGTTTTCAGATAAGACTCCTTGAGAGATTATCTTTTATGTAAAATCTCAAATATCACCTGATGTAATGTCAATGATAATATTAAGTGCGCTCTGAACAACATCTTTCTTGGTGTGATTAACATCTGACAAAAAGAACATCAGCTTCTTTATTATGTTCTTGTTGTTTATTATTTCACGCTCACAGAATAAAGCGTTGACTGCCTCTTCTATGACATTTCTCTCGTAAAAAAATTGAGAGTTAGCTTCATATAAAATATTGGCCAATTTTTCACCAAAAACCATATTATAATAATCACTGTGCATCTTTCTCCCCCAGGGTTCAGTCAATAATTTTACCATGCCTAATTATGACAGGTGTAACAAGCATATTTTGCTATATAAATAAAATACATAATACTGATTATTGTAAGAACAGGAAGCAGACTAATGGTTTTTTTGTGAGCACATTCCTTCTTATGTAGGAAGAGGCTGTATTATATTCAGTCAACTCTTTTTTACTAAAAACATTATCTATGCCATCAAAGTTGCCTGCTAGCTAATTTTTAGGATATCGCCTTGTCGTGGATTATGCACTCTAAACATGTAGAAGGTATTCATTATAAATACACAGACGGCCATC
>ENA-ORSI01002145-ORSI01002145.1-human-gut-metagenome-genome-assembly--contig:-NODE-2145-length-14857-cov-3.355695_pt1 | contig 14857 bp, 10 predicted proteins | sample MGYA00242187_ERZ509154 | MGnify/ENA primary metagenome ERZ509154 (study PRJEB26280, sample SAMEA2338627) | human gut metagenome | biome: human gut; feature: human-associated habitat; material: faeces...
GCTCGGGATAAACGACGTGCAGTCGGTCTATTTCCTGCGTGACCGCCGCTATGCGATGCTGCAGCAGAAGATTGCGAACAACTGCCTCATGTGCGGCCGCTGCGAGCAGGTGTGCCCCGTGGGCATAAACCTCAATACGTTGCGCCTCAACTCACGCACGACGATGCGCAACATCCCCAACGAGCGTCGCTACAACTATCTTGCGGGTGTGGACCGCTCGCAGGGCGAGGGCCGCGTCGGTTACTTCGCGGGGTGCATGACGCTGCTTACGCCCAAGACCTTGGCGGCCATGCAGCGCATATTCGATGCTGCGCACGAGGATGTGTGGTGGGCCGACAAGGATGGCGGCGTATGCTGCGGCCGTCCGCTCAAGCTCTCGGGAGAGGTCGATTCGGCACAGAAGATGATCGACTACAACAAGGATCTTTTCCGCCGTCACGGTATAGCCACGTTGGTGACATCGTGCCCGATCTGTCTGCGCGTATTCCGCGAGGAGTACGCTCTGGAGGGCGTGGAGGTGCTGCACCACTCGGAATATATCCTGCGTCTGATGAAGGCAGGCCGTCTCCATGTCGGGCACGGCTCGACGCGTTATACCTACCACGACCCCTGCGAATTGGGACGTGGCAGCGGGATTTACGACGATCCGCGTGCCGTGATCGGGGCTGTCGGGGAATTGCTCGAACCCGCGGAAACCCGCGAAAACGCCCCCTGCTGCGGCTCTTCGGTCGCCAATACGGCGATCTCCGACGGTCAGCAGGTGCAGATCGCAAAATCCGTGGCCGGGCAGTTGGAAGCTACCGGTGCCGAGGTGATCGTCACGGCCTGCCCGCTTTGCAAAAAAGCCATCGGGCGCGGTACGAAAGGGGAAGTCCGCGACCTGGCGGAGATTGTCGTAGCCAATATCCGCTGATTGGGAATGACGGTGTGTGTTGCGAATGGGATCTGCAGACGGTGTGTGCGTTTTCATCCGGCCCTGTTCCGGGTGGTAGGAAATCTGTGGAAAAATCAGCGTGGGGCTAACCTTCGAAAAATAATAAAATATTTTTTGCGGCTGATAGATAGTACGATAAGCGGTGTGCGGAGGGAACATGCGCAGAATTATTTGTAAAGTCCGAATATTTGTCTTATCTTTGCACACGCAAAAGCGATAGATCATCGGTCTAAAGATATATCGCGGGATGGAGCAGTTGGCAGCTCGTCGGGCTCATAACCCGAAGGTCGGAGGTTCGAGTCCTCCTCCCGCTACCAAAGGGGCTAAACAGCAATGTTTGGCCCCTAATTTTATGCCTTGTAAAATGGTTAAGTATCTTATAATCAGCGAATAATAAAAATTGTCATATTTTAAGATATTTTAATAATCATTCAAAATCGGGGCATTTTAGGGGTTCGTTGGAATACAATTCGCTTTCGGGCAAAAGTTGTATTCCAGACTTGTAATGAAAAGTATTCCAGCGGGTTATGAAAACGATCTGCTGACTATGGTTGAAATACTGAGAATCACTTATTATCTCTACGAATTTAAGAAAAATCGACGGGGTACAGCCCCGATTTACTGCAAGTTAACGACTGACGGTACAGAACGCCAGCAATTTTCGACGGGACTTTATGTAACACCTGACTTGTGGGACAAAGACGCTCAATGTGTCCGTGGAAGCTCGGAAGATGCCGTGCTGATTAACCGCCGCTTGCAGGATATCACTATCGAACTCAAAGGCATCGAGCGTAAATTGTACGAAGCGGACGGGAATGTATCGCTGGCTGAAATCTACTCCATCTACAAGCACAAGACGGTGGAAGAACATACGTTGTGCGGGATTTTCCGGGACCGTCTGAACAAGATGGAGCAACTCGTAGGCAAGGAGTATTCACCTGCGACGTTGCAGAAATTCCGGGAGGTTTTCGCCCATGTAGAGCGGTATATCCGTACCTCGTATAACACGCAGGACATTCCCATTCGAAGCGTGGACTATCGCTTTGTGAAGCAGTTCGAAGAAGCACTCGTAGTACAAGGTCTGAAAGCCATCACCATCAATAAAATCATGCAGCGGGTGCGTCAGATGGTCACTTACGCTTTCAAGTGCAACTATATCCAGCAGGACCCGTTCGTCGAATACAGGCCCTTAAAAGAGCGTAAACGGCTGGTATTTCTCACGCAGGAGGAACTGCATAAGCTGGAGCATCACCATTTTGCACAAGAACGGCTGGAAACGGTGAAGAACATCTACCTCTTCTCGGTCTATACGGGGCTTGCCTACCATGAAGCGCAGGCGTTGCAACCGAAGCATATCACGAAAGGATTTGACGGCAGGAATTGGATCACGCTTGTTCGTCAAAAGACGGACCGGGAGGTTTCCGTTCCGTTGCTCCCGCAGGCAGAGAAGCTGATAGCATGGTTCCGTGAACTCAATAGTACGGACGATTATATCCAGCCGCGTATTTCCAATCAAAAGGTCAATTCCTATCTGCGGGAAATTGCGGATGTGGTGGGTATCGACAAGAAATTGACGCATCACACGGCCCGGAAAACCTTTGCCACGACTATCCTGCTCTATAACGATGTGCCTATCGAGGTGGTGAGCAAACTGCTCGGACACTCTAATATTTCAGTTACCCAGCAGTCCTATGCGCAAGTTCTGAACAAGAACATCAGCAATCATATCGGGCGGCTGGAAAAGGTGTTGAGGGAATGATAGATTAGTGAATAGGGACTTGATAATCTCAATAACATCTTGTATCTTTACATGACTGCCTATGGTGAGAGCGTAGGCGGTCTTTTCTAAAAGGCGTTCCATGTATGAATGACGATAAAATTGATCCCAAACTACGGGCTATTCTATCTAAACTCCCAGCTAATACCGTAAAGATAGAGGACCCTCGCTATGAAATCTTTTATCCGAATATCAGCGGTTACTGCGATGGTATAGGCTATTACCGGTGCTACATGTACAACGGAGCTTCCATAGACACATTCAACGACGAGAAGAATCCGGTCCGGTATGAAATCATTTATCACGACGATACGCATAAGCGCATAGAGTGCATGCGTCTGACGCTACTTTATCCGAGAGCCAAGTTAGGCGGAATTTTCACCAGCCTGCCCTATGGTATCGTCAAGAAAAGCGTTCCGGGTATCGGTGCCACTACCCTGGCACTGAATCAACCGCGCGATACGATTATCGTCCTCCCGACCAAAAAGCTGGCCTATCAGAAATACCTGCGGGGCTATAACAAGGAGCGGACATCGAACCGCTTCCTCTACGTCGGAAGCGATATTCCGGAGGAGAAATGCAAAAGTCCTACGGATGAACAAATCCGCAGCTATATCGCGGAGAAGCGAACGAGTACTTTCCCTTACAAGAAAATCCTCGTGGTAGCAGACAGTTTAGGCCGTGTGATGGAGCAGATCAAATACATCAAAGAAGAGCCCACAAGATTTGTGAGAAAAAAACTCGAAGAATACGCCGAAAAGTTAAAGCATGATCCCTCGCTTCCGCCATTGAATATTCCTATCACAAAACTGCATGAACCGCAGATGGACTGGTATATCATGGTCGATGAAATAGACACGTTCCAGTCCGATGGCAAGTTCCGTGAAGCGATGGAGAATGTCATCGACTATTACCTCGAATTCCCGCCGATCAAACGATGCCTTGTGTCTGCGACGATACGTCCGTTCACCCATCCGCAGTTGAAAGAGGAGCCTTTACTGGAAATCAACTACGAGCATCCGAAGAAACGCCCCGTAAATATCATTCGGACGAATAATATGCACCGAGAGGTCGCGGATAGGCTGGGCTTTTGTCGGAAACAGTATCCGAACGATAAAATCGTTGTCGCCTATAACTCCATACGCTCTATCAACACCGTAATCCGGTTATTGCCCGTTGAATTGCAGGCGGACTGCTCGGTAGCGTGCAGTTCCCAAAGCCAAACGATGGTCGGAGAATACTATCGGTCCCTGCATTCCGGAAAATTGGCAACTCCGATCACCTTTATCACAAGCACCTACTTTGTAGGAGTGGATATTGAGGAGCGGTTCCATCTGCTGACGGTTACCGACCCGCGACGCATTCAAACGCTGTTATCCCCGGAAAAGATATATCAGATTTCGGGAAGATGCAGGGATGAACTGGGGTTATTAAGTGAAACCATCATATACGACTTTTACAAGCCCAAGACCCCGGAGAAAGCAATAACACTCGAAGAATACGAGCACAAAGCCGAAATACTAAGCCAATTCGCCAACAGCTCGGAAGATATACAGAAATCCTGCGAGAATGTCCTGCCCGCAAACTTTGCGGATGTTAAAGACGCCATCGTAGAACGCAGCAAGCACAGCGTATTCGGAAGCCAGCCTATCAGTATCATTCGCCGGAACATTCATGGCAAGGTCGTACCTGCCTATCTGAATATCGACGCGCTGGGAGAATATCAGCAATTATGTACCGAAACCTATACGACCAAAGAACGCTTCTTTGCAACTTTGCGCGAAACATGCCAGATTTGCAATACTGCATATCACTCCCATAAAAAGAATGCCGAGCAGATTCAGATTGAAGAGACTGACCGGGAGAACCGGAAAAATGTCATCATACAATATGTGCAAGCCTCGATTGACGAGCTGTTACAGGCCAAATCGCAGGGTCCCATAACAGACGATGTATTGGACCGGATGATTCGCAAACCGCGGGATAACAGGCATGGCCGCACGTTTTTGAAGCGGGTAAAGGAGTTATATCCCTACGTTCCGCTGGATAAACTCATAGACATGCTGACACCTCGACTGACGAAAGACGGGATAAATTGGAACGCAGTATGGTATCGGAACTTACGCAGGAGCATATTCTTCGCATGCCTTGCAGACGACCATCCGTTCAGAATCCTATTGAGGGATTATTTCCCGGCGGGAACCCGTATGACGAGCGATGAAATCCGGGAAAAGATGAATGCCGTACTGATAAATATCCAAGCCCGGGAGCTGAAAAGCAATCGTGAAGCCATCAAGCTGTATCATTGTTTCTTCGAGGAGAAACGCTCGCATAACAAGACAAATTTTCGAACGGTGGAAGCCGTCAGGGATATGGGATTCGAGCCCTTGCAACGAATCGCGGCCACTACGACGGTAAACCGTATTTTAGAACTAATGTAATACAACGCATCAAATTTCCTATCATAATGGGTATGAAGAAATTATGGATAAAATTCGTAAATTGGGTTAAAAATCTGTTCCGCAGGCCCAATAAAGCCTTGCAAAAGGGCGTATCGTTATGTCTGCTGTGCCTGGGCAAAATCAAAAAAAGCCATATAAGCCTGCCCGAGAATTTCGACTTGGAACGCCACAAAGAACAATATCCTCCGCAGGAGTACGGATTCAAGCACATAGCATTTCGGGATTTCAAGGCTCTCTACATCTTGAATCTGCTTGCGGACATTCCCGCCCGGAACTCGGATTTGATCCGTGAAGACGGCTTTGTTCCTATCCATACTCCGACGCTTCGCAATCACCTCAAGGACTGTAAATATTACATAGACTATCTGGTCAATACGGGCGTATTGGTCTGCGACGAGCAGTATATCATCGGGGAGAAATCGAGATGGTACAAGTGGGCAGACTCATATACGAGCAAAACGTTTCGTTCCGTAGAATCAGAGATCGGCAACTACGAAAATTCCAAGCGGAACAATGCCGAGGACCGGAAAAATTATCCCTACCTATTCTATTGGTATGACCAGCGTAAACTTAGGATCAATCCGCAGGCTTATGATTATGCAGAAGCGATATGCAGGCTTAAAATGCAGGACGATTCGCATAAATCGTGGGACTGGAACCGGGATAAGAACTGCCCCAAGAATCCCCGCACGCAATATATGGCGGCCCTGCGGAATATCAACCTGATTACGGAGCGGGAATATGGGCCGAGTATAGACGAGAACGTACATCGGCTTCATTCCGTACTCACCAATATTCAGAAAGACCTGCGGAACTTCATCACCTACGACGGTCAGCCATTGGTGAGCATAGACATCAAGAATTGCCAACCTTATCTATCCTGCCTGCTGCTGAATCCACGATTTTGGCAGGAGGGCGCGGAACTGCCGCTGACTTTGTATGACCTGCCTGCAAATATCCGGGAGTTGTTCCAATCCCCGACTTTGATAGATAAGATTAGAAAATTCTTTGAAACACTCGCAGACAGGGATATTGCAGAGTACATACGGCTGGTATCGGAGGGTACCATTTACGAGCAAATCCGGGACATAGCGAACCGGAATTTACAAGAGGGACAATCACCCATAGAACGTAAAGATGCCAAGATACTGATGTTCTACATGCTATTCTCCGGCAACCAGGGACAGCACGATAACCCCATGATAAACGAGTTGAAGCGGGTATTTTCAACCCGGCTATATCCGAAAGTGGCGGAACTGTTCCGAATCATCAAGCGGAAATATCCGGACTGCAAGATGGAGAAGCCCAACAGCAGATTGTCACGGGCCTTGCAATCCATCGAAAGCACAATCATATTGCACAGGTGCTGCCTGCGGATTTGGGAGGAACGGAAACAAAGCGTACCCATATTCACGATACACGATTCCATAGTAACAACTCCGGAATATCAGGATTACGTGTATGCCATAATGACGGATGAATTCATAAAGTATATCGGAACTGCTCCGAAATTGAGTGTGGAGATATGGTCCGAAGAAAATGTACCAAAATTTTCATAATCACATATAACCCATATAACAACCTATATTACAATATAATAAATCCATTCCTTTATCCATTATGATAGGAAACTTGATTTTTAAGAGAAATATTCACTCACTTATTCTTTAATTATATATCAAATTAAGTGAGTATTTATAAGTGAAAGCTTGTCAGAAATGGCGAGCTTTTTTTAATGAATATCATAGTCAACATTTCCCCGAAAGTTATGATAAACATTCTATAAGGTCAATCTTGATTTTCAGAAACTTTTAATCGAAATTTGCTCCTACAATACCCCGCGAGTGCGTTGTATTTTAAGAAACATTTTCTAACTTTGTGGTGCTATCCGATGGGTAGTAACATATTGATTGATGAAAGTGTTTAGCTTCATCCTGTACTGGAAATCTGGTAAATTTTAAGGACAGGGATAAGTAATACAAACACTCATCACTTGCGTAGCTATATCATTCTCGATATACTGCTCAAGTGTGGGGTATTGTTTATTTGTCCAATGGCTTACCAGAGCCTCCAGTACGATAAACTAACAACTCCACACTTTCTTTATTTAGTAATCCCCGTAGAGGAGTTGGACGGGAAAACTCTACTAACCTATGAGCGAAGAAATACAATATGATGCATTCCCTCCATTCTGCAAATTAAAAATGGAAGGATTTAGCTTTCCTTTTAACCATGTTGAGATTTGGCAAAACGGGACTAAAATTGATGAGTTGGAGTTTAAAGGTTTCATTCAATGCGAAATTATTAATGCTGAAAAAGAACAAATCGCCCGTGCTTCCATCCTTTGTACGGCAGTGATATTCATTGCCCATCTTACGCAATATCTCAAATTAGCAAGTGATTATGATGTACTGATTACAGGAGACCATAGATTGCAATACATTCGGATACCTGAAAAAACAAATACCACCTGCGTAGGACTGACTATGATGCAGATGCTTATAGGTCCAACTATTCCGGAAAGAGATTTTGAACCTAATGAACCATACTGCTGCAATGTTTTTCTAAAAAATCAGCGTGTTGCAAAAGTATCATTCTCTTTATGCAATCCTGAACGACTGATTGAATTTACATACCAAATCTAAGAAAATTAATATCTATAAACTATGAAACATATCATTATAACAATTTTCTGTTGCATTTTAGGAAAAGTATGCTTTGCGCAAATCAATCAGTATGATAAGCCTTCATATGGCTCACTTTCGCTACCGTCATTTAGTGAAATGGCAACAGCCGCTGCAATGCAAGCGCAAGCACAAGCTTGGACTCAGGCACAAGTACAAGCCCATTATGAGCAACGTGAACGTTATTTAAATTCATTGGTTGAGTATATATCAGATGCTTTAACTAAAAATATAGATTCTCTGTTAGAAAAAGAATTGTTGGATATTTATTCAACCGTAAAGACATTTTACAAAAAACCACTGGCTAATGCATTAGTGTATTCTGATTTGAAACAGCAAGGACTAAAAATAAAAGATGCAGTGATAAGATATAATACACGATTACTTAAAATACGCAGACAACAGGGATTTGAAGAGGATGAGAATGGACAAATTACCAAAGATCAAGCCAAGAATACGCCAAGTAGCGGTACTGGATTTTTTCTTTCTAAAGGAGGGTATATAGTAACAAATTACCATGTTATTGCAGATGCCAGGACCCTATATGTAACAGGGATTAGGGGTGATTATAACACGACATATTCAGCATCTGTTGAGCAAGTTGATAGTTATAATGATTTAGCAATTATAAAAATAAGCGATAAAAAATTTACCCCGTTTACTTATATCCCGTATATAAGGCGACAGGATCAAGCGGAAATCGGAGAGAATTGTTATGTGTTAGGATATCCACTAATCTCGACAATGGGGGTAGACGTAAAATTAACTAATGGAATTGTTAGTGCCCGAACCGGATTTCATGGAGATGTATCACAATATCAAATTTCAGCTCCGGTACAACCTGGTAATAGTGGTGGCCCTCTATTTGATTCAAAAGGTAATATTATTGGCGTAGTGAGCGCCAAACATGCGGGAGCTGAAAATGCTGGCTATGCAATAAAAATGAGTTATTTGCAAAATCTGATAGATTTATTGCCGGTAAAAGTTTCTAATCCTTCGACCAATATTTTAACGGGAAAACCATTTCCTGATCAAGTAAAAATAGCCAAAGATTATGTATGTATTATATTAGCCAATGTTGTACAAGAGCCATCTGTTATTAAACAAGCAGCAGATTCTGTCAATACAGAAACTATAAAACAAGATACAACATCCACAATTATGCATAATAGTGCAGTTTCTACTATTGGTTTAACATCGGAAATAAAAAAGGATAGTACTGAGAAAAAAATCATATCTCCTGTTTTTGTAGATAAACAATATTCAACAACAACAGACATCACTAGCATTGAAATAACTCCCGAGCATACTATTATAAATATGCGTACAATCAATACTCATGCTCAAGATGGGTGGTGCAATATTGATATTTGGACATATATTACTGCCGGAAAGAAAAAATACAGAATTATTTCATCCAAAGGCATTCCTCGTAAGCCTAAAAAATATTATTTTAATAGTGTAGGCGAAATTCTAGAGTTTTCATTAATATTTCCGAGCATACCACAGGATGTAGATATGATTAATTTGATTGAAGGACCAAAAAGTGAATGGCAATTTTTTGGAATTCATCTTAAATAGTATAAGATTATCTTTGTTTCCTTTAGTTGCTATACATTTCTAGTTCAATTAGAATAATCGTATTAAATATGGCGTAACCAAATCTCCTAAGTCGTTGTAACAAAATTCGTTCAAATCCTCACCTGCAGAACAAAAGAGTTGCACATTTTTTTGCAAATCCCTGTCCAAATTCCAACTTTCCTATCATAATGGGAGAGAAATGCGGATTTATACGTTGATGATAGCGATATTAGTAGTAAGATGTTGTTATTAATGATATTACAAGGTTAAGCCAAGCCAAATTTTCACCACATAAAAATTTTTGCAACTCCCCGAAATTGTTTGAGCGCAGGATATTCCCCGAATCCCCCCCCCGCTTTGCGGGATTGGGGTGCGACCCCGGCTATCCTCCGGGGATATTATATTATTCCCGCGGTATTGTCGAATCTAAACTTTTATGGCTATGACAAACACACTCAAATTCCTGCGGACCTTCACCCTCGACGAGTTTAAGGAGTGGAAAGGTATTCTGCAAATCCGTATCATCCGCAACGAGCAGACGGGCAAGTATTTCTTCGGATATGGCGATAAGGCGGGCGCCGTTACCTCGAAGTATCCCGCAGAACCGCTCGATCATCCCGTCGTTTCGGAGGTGATCTCCGAGGAGAGCGGCGAGCAGTTTCTCCTGCTTCACAATGCCGGGGACAATCCGCAGTTCACCACGGTTGCCACGCTGTAACCTTGTCTCTCTCTCCACCGAAAGGCTGTTCCTCCAATTCCGGGGGAGCGGCCTTTTATCATGTTATTACGAGTTCAACCAAATTCATTCATTTCATCATGCAATTACGCCATTCACAACGCCGGGCAGCCAAGATGCGGTTAGCCCTGCAAGGAGCCTCGGGTTCGGGCAAGACTTATTCGTCGCTCCTTATCGCCCACGGCATGACCTCCGACTGGTCCAAAATCGCTGTCATCGACACCGAGAATGGGAGTGCGGACCTCTATGCCCACTTGGGAGCCTACAATGTGCTCTCCCTCTCGGAGCCTTACAATCCCGAGAAATACATCGACGCCATCGGTATCTGCGAAAGTGCAGGCATGGAGGTCATCATCATCGACAGCATCTCCCATTGCTGGGATTATCTGCTGGATTTCCACGCCAATCTGCAAGGCAACTCCTTCGCCAACTGGGCCAAGGTCACGCCCCGGCAGAACGCCTTTATCCAGCGGATTCTGAACTCCTCATGCCATGTGATCTGTACGATGCGGAGCAAGCAGGAGTATGTGCTCAACGAGCGCAACGGCAAGATGATCCCCGAGAAAGTGGGTCTTAAAGCCGTACAGCGGGATAATGTAGACTACGAGTTCACCATCGTATTTGATGTCAACATGAAGCACTATGCTTTGGCTTCCAAAGACCGCACGGAACTCTTCGCCGGAAAGGCGGAATTTCCGCTTACGGAACAAGTCGGGATGCAGATTCTCGACTGGTGCAACCAATGTCGAACCCAACCCTCCGCAAACTATGGAACAAGCTATTCAGCGGCCAGAACCGCACAATAACGTACTGCCCTTTACGCTCCGTGAAGATGCACGGGACGCAACACAGTTGATTATCCCCTCGCCCTCGTTCGAGGAAGAAGAGGAATCCCCGTTTCGGGAAACTCCCGGGATATGGCCTCACAAGCCTTTCATCGAGGCCAATACCAAGGCTGTTACACTCAGCCACCTCCAGAACGACTGCATCACCCCGGTCTTCTCCAAGGACAACGAGGTGACCATCTCGCACAATCAGTTCATCGAAACCATGTGGGAGTGTGCGCAGCGGATGTTCCGAAGCTGTACGGTAGAGGAGCCCGAAATACGGGTGAGCCATATCGTCAAGGGACGGACTCCCGAAGCCATCCACAAGGCCGTAAAGGACCTTACCGACGAGGACAAGACCATCTATTACGAGCGGATGATGTTCTGCATTGAGATACCCGCCGTAACGGAGACCATCGACGGATGCAGGCTCAACCTGACGGTAGGAGGTGTAAGGGCCTACAACCAGGAGAACCTGTACAGTAAGAAAGGCTTCGAGAAGTTCAAAGTCTTTATCGGGTTCAAGAACATGGTATGTTGCAATATGTGTGTGGCCACGGACGGACTGGCCGGGGAGATGCGGGTGACGAACACGCAGGAGTTGACAGCCAAGATTACGGAGTTGATCGTGAGCTACAATGCCAAGCGGCATTTGGAGCGGATGCGGGCGTTGCTCGATACCTCCATGTCGGAAAGTCAGTTCGCGCAGATGGTGGGAAAGGCACGGTTGTATCAGTTCCTCCCGCCTGCTCAACGCAAGCAACTCCCGGAGTTCGAATTCACGGACTGTCAGCTGAACACCATCGCAAGGGCCTATTACAACGATACGGCGTTTGCATGCGACAGACAGCGGGAGATTGACCTATGGAGGGTGTTCAACCTCTTTACCGGAGCCAACAAGTCCAGCTACATAGATTCGTTTCTCGCAAGAAGCCGGAATGCGACGGTATTCACAGAGGGAGTGGCAAAGGCGCTCATAGGTGAACCCGAGTACAGGTGGTTTGTAGAGTAAAAACCGCTTAGATATGATACGGCTATTCTACAAGATGATATTCGGGTATCTGATCAAATGGTGGGGTTAAGAAATTATGCTTACCTTGTCTACCCGAAGAAAGGGGGGGGGTAAAAACCCGCCCCACTTTCCGGAATATGTCTCATCGGCCTATAAGCGTCTGAAAATAATTGACATTTAACACCTTAACAACTTACACAACAATCAACACAGCGTGCATCCATACCCGTAAGAATTACCCGAATTTTTACCCGTCCAATAAAATCAGAATTACACGGGTCAATAATTCATTGATTATCAACAATGTTGCTGACATAGCTCAGTGGTAGAGCACTTCCTTGGTAAGGAAGAGGTCCCGGGTTCAAGTCCCGGTGTCAGCTCGAGGAATCAAGCGGTTACCGAACAGGGCAGCCGCTTTTTTCATGCACATAGGGCAAAAAGGCCCGATTCGGGACGATTTTTCGCCCGGATCCTGACAGATCGGGACGCGCGCCGCAAACAACGCAAATCCAGGTCTATCCGCATTTACGTTGCGCCCCGTCATCTGATGTCCGTCATGCTATAAATAGGAGCGGAACAATCAATCGCAAAGGCGGCAGAGAGTCATCCCATATCTCCGGGATACTGCTTTTCAGGGTCCGACCCCGCCCTTTCATCAGCAAACGAGCATTGCAATATCGTATTGCCCAATTTACCAAACGAGACTGACGGATACTGATTCAGCACTGATTCCAAACAAATCAGATCATTTTTCAATTTACATTTTTTGACCATATATTGCAGATAGCAACATTTATCATTATCTTACAGTCTGCGTGTCATAGCGTCCCTTGCCAATGTCATAATTCCGCCTGTCCATTTTGTGGCAGGACTTGCATCGGAACATGGGGGAGGGGGGGGGTAATAATAGCATCTCAATAATACGAATCCTAAAAATATACGGATATGTATAAATTATTTATTTTCAGTCTCGTTTCGCTGTATGCGAATTTTTCCTTCGGCGCCGTGTGTGACACGGTCATCGTTGAAAACGGAATCCGCTACGAGGGTCAATACCCCAGCGGTGAAGGGGTGCTCTATTCCGATTCGCTGGGCATTTATATCGGCCATTTCGAGCGGGGCATCCCCAACGGAGTATGCACGCATTACAAAAAGAACGGGCACCGCTACTACGGCGAATTCAAGGATGGCGAGTATTCCGGGCGGGGTATACAGTTCTGGAAATCGGGAGTGGTATGCGTCGGTGATTTCAAAAACGGACACTGTTTTGGAACGGATACGATCTGGTACAAAAAGTCTATCTATGTCGGTGTCTGCGTAAAAGGCCAACCGAACGGAGACGGCATATTATATATCCACAAGGCTTCAGGACGTAAATATTATTTTATGGAAGGACTGTTTGTTGACGGAAAGTTTGCAAGCGGACTTTATTCGAATTCCTATGGGGTATTTTCGACGACCGGCGGGAATTTCACAGCCGACTATCGCAAAGGGAATTCCGATATAGAGATTTATTCCCAATTGGAATTACGATATAGGTATGAATTCTTAAAGACATTGAAACCTAAAAAATTCCCGGGAGCGAATTTGACTGAAGAACAGCGTCTTTTCCTTGACGGGAAATTAAACTCCGAACAAATTCTATCAATCCGTAAATCTCAATAAAAAAGACATAGAGTTAGATAATGACAGTTATGAAAATTTACCGCCGTTCCATCAAAAAGTCTACTTCAATGTACACTTTGAAACCGATCGTTGTTATATTGGCCCTGTTTTTATTGATGACGATTGGAAATCTGAAAGGCTTTCTTGTTTTTCTTGTTATTGAACTTTGTGTCCTGTCTTTTATTGTAGCGTGTACTGCAACTCAATTATTTTATGTTGTTTTAACGGAGAATTCATTGATTGTCCAAAATCCGGCATATCGCTTCTGGCATGCTGAATTTCAATTCAATACTATTGAAAAAATTGAAATCGGCTATAAGGGCGGATTATCGCGGCCTTATATTCAGGTGATGACGCCGGCGAAGAAATCCTGGCGTTATGTGACCGATTTGGTCGATGAACGAGATTATCCGGATTTAATTCAAACATTACGCGAGAAGGGCTTCACGGTGGAAACTCCCGGATTGCATCATATCCTCAATAAACATGAAAACTTATAAGCGTTCGATTTGGAGTTCGGTAACGATCTGGGCTTGTTTTATACCTATTCTGACTTTTGCATGCATAATTCCATTAACAATCCTTTATGTTCCGGAAAAAAGCTCCTTATTGCTCATCCCGTTTATCCCGCTGATCATACTGTTAGCGGCATCGGCCAGCGCTTTATTTTATATTGAATTGACCGAAAATGAATTGATCCTGAAAAATGCGGCATGCCGGTTCTGGCATAAGGCATACCCTTATCAAACAATAACCCGGATAAATACGGTGCGCTTTTCGTTTTCTCACAGCAGCAGGTTGCGCACCGAGCGGCGGATGATCAGCGACGGCGGCAGGTGCAGGTGCGAAGGCGCCGCGCCGGGCTCGCGGACGGCGCGGATGAGCAGCTTCACGGCCAGCGTGCCGATCTCGTCCGTCGGCTGGCCGATGCAGGTGATCGCCGGATCGAGGTAGTTGAAAAGCATGTTGTCGTCGAACGAAACGACCGAAATGTCGTCGGGAATCCGCAGGCCCGACTCGTGCACCGCCTTCACCACCCCGAGCAGAATCAGGTTGCTCAAGGCGAAGATCGCCGTGGGCCGCTCCTCCCGGGCCAGCGCCAGCTTGGTCTCCAGATAACCGTTCTGCACCGAGAAATCCTCGCCCGTCACCACGATCCGGTCCCCGAGGCCGTGCGCC
>ENA-ORSI01002155-ORSI01002155.1-human-gut-metagenome-genome-assembly--contig:-NODE-2155-length-14817-cov-5.621935_pt1 | contig 14817 bp, 15 predicted proteins | sample MGYA00242187_ERZ509154 | MGnify/ENA primary metagenome ERZ509154 (study PRJEB26280, sample SAMEA2338627) | human gut metagenome | biome: human gut; feature: human-associated habitat; material: faeces...
GAGTCAATGGATATACCATTAGTGTTAGCAGGATAAACACAACTATTCATATGTAGCTGACCGTGAGGTCGGGAACAGACTCGTTGGGTGATGTTCCCGGTGGGCTTTCACTGCTGCATACATAGCGGATCTATACTGTCCTTCATATTGTTCCAAAGTTCATGTACCACTTAAAGGCAGGAAATAAGATTTCATGATGGAAACGCAGGAGGACAGGCAATGGGAAGTTATTTGGTGATTATTGCTGTGCTGATTATCTTTTTCTGTATCAGGAGAAGAAGGCGAACAGCAGCGGTTGCGTGGCAGATACTAAATCGATGTATCGCATTTTTATCGTGGAAGATGATGAAATCATTGCAAGAACAGTAAAAAGTCATCTGGAAACGATGTCGGACGAATTGAGAAAGAGTACGATATTCCATTAGAATAAGATTTAAGAAAGAATTTTTCGAGAATCCGAAGACAGACCGGTTACGGAAGTTGTTACAAACTTTTACTTACGAGAGTGGAGAGGATAAAGAACGGACATACTAACAAAAAAGTTGGAGGTATGTCATGAAACCAAAAAATTACACGAATAAATCAGCGATGCTTGTAGGAACGGATGCAGATCCGGTTACCGCAGGACCAAAATATTTTGCGGAGAACACACCGGAACAGGAAAAAGAAAATGCCGCAATCCGGCAGAGCAGTATGTACAACGACAAAAACCGCGCACGCATAGATAACAACCAGTTTTTTGAAACAAGAAGTAATCCTTTGAGCAGCAAGGGGAATTGAGGATTTGCTTGACAAAGGTTCTGTCCGAACATCATAATAAATGATAGAGATATCATGTAAAACAGGACGGAGCATAGTATGAATCAGATTTGCAGGGACATTTTCCGGGCGATTCATGAGGGAAAGTGGCTGAAAATCGAATATCGGAACAAAGCGGATCAGATTACAAAATACTGGATTGGAATCCGTGATCTTGATCCGGCAAAACGTACCCTCAAAGTAGATGGTCTGCACCTCGGAATGTATACACTGGGGGAATATGACAAAATTTTTGTGGATTCCATTCTGTCCACGGAAGTCATTGAAGGAACGTACTGTCCGGAAAACAGGCAGCTGATCGAAGATATCGAGATGCATCCGGAGCGTTATAAAACTATTTTTTCCAGCTCTGCAAATCTGAAAATACTAAATTATCTGGAACTGTGTAACCGCATGGATACGACACCTTACATCACCGATTATGATCTGATCCATTATATCGATGGGGATCGTGTGAAAAACGGACGGTATGCACTTAACGATCAGCAGTTTCAGGAGGTCGTGTCAAATTTCCAGTATTCCCTGTCTCACGAAAAGAAAAAGAGCACCAATTTAAGAATTAAGAAACTGGCACTCAATGTATTGAGTATTCACACGACGAAGGGGCTGTATGTTCTGGCATACCGGAACCTGAACCTTGATGTGAAAAACAGAGTGTTTCAGCCGGATGAAGATATCACAGTCTGCACACAGTTTGGTATTGACGGACAGACGGAAAATGCGCGTAAATTTTTGGATGCGGACGAGTACGAACTGCTGGAAGATTTTGAAAACAATCTGGAAAAAATCAAAGATGCGATTACCGGTCATGGCGGGCAAAAGCCAGTCGTAGATGATATGCCGTATGTGCTGGGGCTTGGGATGGATGTAGTGCTGAATCTGCATGACGAGTACAAAGCCATACTTGATATGTTTGAAAGGCAGCAGGTTACTTATCCAGTCAAAGCCTTCTTCGGGGAATTGCTAGAACGGCCGCGCCGCACCAAGGCGTATCCGATTGCACTGATCAATCAGAACATCAATCTGGATCAGCTGCTGGCAATCAACAACGCCATGAAATATCCACTTGCCTACATACAGGGGCCACCGGGCACGGGAAAAACAAATACGATCATTAACACAATAGTAACGGCGTTTTTTAACAATACGACCGTTTTATTTGCGTCCTACAATAACGTTCCAATCGACAATGTATTTGAAAAACTGACACATCTTGAGTACCATGGACAGACCATTCCGTTTCCGGTACTGCGGCTTGGGAATATAGACAAAGTTAAAGCTGCAATCAGCTACATCAACCGCCTGCGAAATCAGGTGCAGACCGTAAAAATATTTACGTCCACGCTCGATAAGCGCAAGGATGACCGGGTTGACCGTGCAAAACGTCTTTCTGCGAGACTGAAAGAGTATGAGGAAATTCTGGATTTAAAGGAGCGGAAAGAGACACTTTCGCATCTGATGGAATACCAGGAACATATTAAAAATGCCATGAATCTGCTCCCGTTTCAGATGGATCTGCAGGGATACCAGATGCAGAAGCTCGATCAGAGAATCCATCAGATTGGCGAAATTTCTGATTCGGATGCCCTGCAGCTTCTCGACCGCAACGAAGAAGAATTTTATCAGTATTTATTTTATACGTCTGCGCGTTATATCAAGACACTCGAAGAACCCAAATATCAGGAACTGCGGGAGATTTTAGATTCCGGAGAAAATCCAGAGACACAGGCGCGGGCATTCAACAAATACATGCAGAAATCCGAAAATGTAAAAAAGCTGCAGCGTGTTTTTCCAATCATTATCACTACCTGCATATCGGCACATAAGATTGGGGAACCAGAGCCGCTGTTTGACATGACCATTATGGACGAGGCCAGCCAGTGCAATGTTGCGATCTCTCTTGTCCCGATTATCCGTGGAGAGAAACTGATGCTTGTGGGAGATCCGCAGCAGCTGAATCCGGTTATTCTGCTCGGAGAACTGATCAACCGCAAGCTGCGACGGCGGTATCATGTGGCAGAGGAATATGATTACAGAAAGAATTCGATTTACAAAACCTATCTGGCATGTGATGCGGTGAGTGATGAAGTGCTTTTGCGCAGCCATTACCGCTGCAACAGAGAAATTATTGGATTTAACAATAAAAAATATTACAATTCCAAATTGCAGATCTGTTCAAAAAGCAAAGAGCCGGAGCCGCTTGTCTATGTAGATGTAAAAAGCGATCGTGCCGAGATCAAAAATACATCTCCGGCGGAAGCAGACGAGGTCATTGCATACGCGAAGCAGAACACGGACAAAAGTATCGCGGTGATCACACCGTTTGTAAACCAGCGGGCACTGATCGAGCAGGCGATCAAAGAAAACCACCTCGAAAATTTAGTCTGTGGAACGGTGCATGCTTTTCAGGGAGATGAAAAGGATGTGGTGCTTTTTTCCACGGCACTGTCCGACCGCACCAATGCCGGTACCTATCAGTGGCTGAAAAACAATAAGGAACTGATCAATGTTGCAACCTCACGGGCGAAAGACAAACTTGTTCTGCTCGCAGACAGCAAAGAACTGGAGCGTCTGCATGCAGGACAGGCAGACGATGATCTTTATGAACTTGCGCAGTACATCAAAACCAACGGGAAGTCAGAGATCACGGAAAAACATATCAGTTCCCGTGCACTTGGCATCCAGCCGTTTTCTACCGCTACCGAAAATGCATTTCTCGAAAACCTGACGCATGCGCTCGAAAATATCTGGCTTTCCCAGAGTAAGTATGTGATCCACAAAGAAGTTGCCATATCGCAGGTGTTTCAGGACAACATGACATATGATGATCTGTTTTATATGGGGCGCTTTGATTTTGTTGTGTACGAAAAACAGGGAAAAAAGGAACTGCCGGTTCTGGCGATCGAACTTGACGGGAAAGAGCATTTTGAGGATGCGGTGGTGCAGGAGCGTGACCGGAAGAAAAATGCCATCTGCCAGGCACACAATATGGAGATTATACGGGTGGAGAATTCTTATGCCAGAAGGTATAATCATATTAAGGGAATTCTGATGGATTATTTTTCGAGGGTGCATTAAAAGAAAAATGCATTTTTTGTTATGAAAATATAGCAAATCCCAAAAATCAGTGCTAAAATATACACAATTCATCCGTGCAGAAATGCGGCCTTCGGGCTTTCACATGACACTTTTTTCGATAGCGTAGGCTTAGCGGTGTTATCATGTTGAAGCGGATGAATTTTTTATGTTTACAGAAAAGGGAAACGTGTCAGTAAGGAGAAACTGGTGAAAAAACAAAAAGGAATGATCATCACTGCGGCCGTGTTACTTGCAGCCGCCGCAGTCGTAACCGGAAGCCGTCTGATCCGGCATCCGGAAAAATCAAACACAAAAAAGTCTGAGGTTGCGGATCAGGAGAACAGTGAAAAAGAACAGGATCACAGGACTTCAGGGACAGAACTGAGTGAGAAAAAACAAAACATGAACAAAAGTATCACAGAGGAAGTGTTCTATATTTCCAAGATTCCGGACGATATTTTTGAGAAGATGCAGGGAAAATCATACAAGGCAGATTGTACCGTACCGCGGGAAGATCTCCGCTATCTTCATGTGCTCCACATGGGGTTTGACGGTCAGACAAAAGAGGGAGAACTTGTGGTAAATAAAGCCATTGCAGAGGATGTCCTTGCCATTTTCAGGCAGTTGTATGAGGCAGAATATCCCATTGAAAAAGTCCGGCTGGTGGATGAATACGATGCGGATGATGAGGCATCCATGAGCGATAACAATTCCTCTGCGTTTAATTTCCGTTTCATTTCCCACACGACAACAATCTCAAAACACGGTCTGGGCATGGCAGTTGACATCAATACACTTTATAACCCCTATGTAAAAACCGTCAACGGAAAGCTGTCGATTGAGCCTGCAAATGCAAAAGCGTATGTTGACCGGAGTGGGGATTTTCCGCACAAGATCGATCACGATGATCTGTGTTACAAGCTTTTTACCAGATATGGATTTACCTGGGGCGGCGATTGGACACATTCGAAGGATTATCAGCATTTTGAAAAAGACTGATGGAAAGTTGTGGGGACATATAGAGAAAAAGATGTAATGTATGTCCCATAAGAGCAAACGGAGAGGTCAATCAGAAAAGCGTTGGTGGAAAAATTTTTCCTTGACATATCTGTACAGGGGAATATAATAGTCATCGAAAAGAAAATATTGTTCACCGAAATTCGTTGACGAGAACAGCATCGTATCTTATCGTTATTTTCAGAGAGCCTGTGGGTGGTGTGAACAGGTAGTAGCCGGATATGGATGATCCTCTCTAAGAAGCGGGCTGAAAGCAGACAACTGTGAGTAAACTTCGCCGGTTTCCTCCGTTATGGGATAGCATATGTTGGTATGTGAAGTGTCACAGAGTTTTTCTGTGGAATCAGGGTGGTAACGCGGATTTTATTCGTCCCTTTCCAGAGTAGTATCTGGGAAGGGGCTTTTTTAATGTCTGAATTCGTTTTTCAGTGAACAGACCAAGGAGGAAAAGTTTATGAAAGCACTACAAAAACTCAGCAAATGGTTATCGGACTACACATCAATTGTGGTAATTGCAATTGCGGTAGTAACATTTATCGTTCCGGGAATGATGGGATGGGTAAACCATCAGTTATTTACCGATCCGGTTTCCAATAAGTTTACAAGTCAGTCAATCATCATCGGTATTATTATGTTCAGTATGGGTCTGACACTGACAACGCAGGATTTTAAGATTCTGGCACAGAGACCATTCGATATCTGTGTTGGTGCACTGGCACAGTATCTGATTATGCCGTTTCTGGCATTCGCACTGACGAAAGTGCTGCATCTTCCTGCCGGCATTGCACTGGGACTCATTCTGGTAGGTTGTTGTCCGGGTGGTGTGTCATCCAATATCATGTCGTATCTCTGTGGTGGAGATGTGGCATTTTCCGTGGGAATGACAACCGTATCCACGATCCTTTCCCCGATCATGACACCACTTATGGTTTCTCTTCTGGCAAGCGGAACCAATATTTCCATCAAGGCACTGCCAATGCTTGTTTCCATTGTGGAAACGGTTATTCTTCCGGTAGCACTGGGCTTCCTTTTAAACTATCTGCTGGGGAAAAAGAAAATGTTCAGTGAGTTACAGAAAATTATGCCGGGTGTGGCAGTACTGGGGCTGGCGTGTGTTGTCGGTGGTGTGGTATCTTCCCAGGGCGCGAAGTTCTTCCAATCCGGAGCTGTAATCTTTGTAGCTGTTTTTCTTCACAATGGACTTGGTTATCTGCTTGGTTATGGAGCAGGAAAACTTGTTGGCATGAATACCGCCAAAAAGAGAACCATTGCCATCGAAGTTGGCATGCAGAATGCGGGACTGGCAACAAACCTTGCCACAACGACCGCACAGTTTTCCGCAACACCGGAGTCTGCGATCATCTGCGCAGTTTCCTGCACCTGGCATTCTATTTCCGGAACACTGCTTGCCGGCATGTTTGCAGCTTATGATAAACACAAACAGAAAAATGCATAAGTTTTTCTATTGACATAGACATGGGAATGATGTAACATAACGGTGTTATCTAACATAACAACGTTATGTTACATTTTTATTTACAGGGAGCGTACCATGGCAGGAAAGAAAATACATGACAGCGAGACGAAGATACACCTGATCCAATGTGCCAAAAAAGAATTTATGGAAAAAGGGTTTGCGGGGGCATCCCTCCGAGGAATCTGCCAGAAGGCGGGTGTGACCACAGGGGCACTGTATTTTTTCTTTCAGGACAAGGACGATCTGTTCTGTGAGGTGGTAGGAAATTTTATGGATCGGCTCAATGAAATTCTGCGGGAGCATTTTTCTTTTGAAGTCAGGGAGATGGAGAGCGGCAAAGCAAAAGAGCATGATGACAGCAGCGATTTTGAAGCAGTCGCACAGGTTGTCCATGAACTGTACACCTACCGGGATGAAGTGCTTTTAGTGCTGACAAAAGCGCAGGGATCAAGCATGGAACATATGCCGGACCGGCTGGTCGATCAGATGGATGAGCACAATGCATTTATCTGTGAAGCGATGTGCAAAGCTTACCATGTGCCGATGGTGGAACAAAGCGTTGTACACTGGATGTCCCATTCACAGATCGATATGTTTATATTTATGGTAACGCACATTGATGACGAGGAAGAAGCACTGCGGTTTGCGGAAAAAGGTGTAAAATATCTGCTGGCAGGCTGGTACGGACTCATCAGACCGTAGGCTGTCCGCATGTTTTGACGGAAGGTCGGGAAAAGAAGCACAGATCGTCCGCGTTTGGACAAAAGGTTTAGAAAAGAAGCACAGGTCTTTCGCTTTTTGCGGGAGACCTAAAAAAAGAACCAGAGGTTAGATGAAACTAATATTAGTATGAAAAGTAAAACCAAAAAGAAAGGGAGTTTCTATGTCAGAAGAAGAAAAGAAGTTTTTGGAAATTGTAGATTTAAAGAAAGGATTCGGAAGCGGACAGACGCGTCAGGAAGTACTCCGCGGCATGAATTTTTTCGTTGCAAAAGGGGAGTTCTGTGTGTTGTTAGGACCATCCGGTTCCGGAAAATCCACACTGCTCAATATCATCGGAGGCATTGATAACGCCGATTCCGGTTACATCAATATCAACGGCGATAAGTTAGAGGATATGAGCGAGAAAAAGCTGACACAGTACCGCAGAAAACATCTCGGCTATGTATTCCAGATGTATAACCTGATCGCCAATTTAAATGTAAAAGAAAATATTGAAGTGGGGGCATATCTGTCGGATAACGCCCTTGATATTGATGATCTGTTACATACGCTCGGACTTTACGAGCACCGCTACAAACTGCCGAACCAGTTGTCCGGAGGCCAGCAGCAGCGTGTTTCCATCGGTCGTGCGATTGTAAAAAATCCGGATATTCTGCTCTGCGATGAGCCGACGGGAGCGCTTGACTACAATACCTCCAAGGAGATCTTAAAGCTGATTGAGGAGGTCAACAAAAAATACGGAAATACCATCATTATGGTTACACATAACGAGGCGATCAAAAATATGGCAGACCATGTGATCAAGCTCCGTGACGGTGCGGTGCGCCACAACGACATCAATACAAACAAGGTATCCGCGGAAGATCTGGAATGGTAAGGGGGCTGCTATGAAAAAAATCAAAAATCCCCTGATCAGGAGAATACCGAAAGAACTGATCGGGGACTGGAAAAAATATCTGGTTGTATTCCTGTTTCTTGTGCTCACGATCGGCTTTGTGTCCGGTATGTATGTGGCAAACGAGAGTATGATTACTTCGGCAAACGAAGGCGTGACAAAATACAAACAGGAAGACGGTCATTTTGAGCTAAAAAAACAGGCAGATGCCACCTTGCTTTCGGCAATTGAGACCGGTGAAAAAGCGGATTTTAAGGCAACAAAGACAACATTGTATGAAAACTTTTTCCGAAATGAGGAAGAAGATTATAATAACGACGGGAAAAAGGATGGCACGATCCGCGTATTTGCAAAGACAAAGGATATCAACCTGGCATGTATGCTGCAGGGAAGTTTTCCACAGAAGGCGGATGAAATTGCCATTGACCGTATGCACGCCGACAACGTCGGAATAAAGGTGGGAGATACCGTCACAGTTTCCGGAGAGACTTATAAAGTTGTGGGACTGCTTGCGTATGTCAATTACTCCACCTTACACGAAAAGACCACTGATCTGATGTTTGATGCACTGAAATTTGATGTGGCAATGGTGACACAGGACGGTTTCGACCGGCTGCACAAGAGTATCCACTATACTTATGCATGGAAATATGAAACGGAGCCTGCGGATGAGGCCGGGGAAAAAACACGCTCTGATAATTTTATGCGTGCATTGCTCACACAGGTGGTTGTTGCGGACAATGAGCTCGAAGATTACACACCGAAATACGGAAATCCGGCGATCAATTTTGCAACCGATGATATGGGATCGGACAAAGCCATGGGAGGTGTGCTGCTGGATATCCTTGTGGTAATCATCGCATTTATCTTTGCCGTGACGATCAGCAATACGATTGCAAAAGAGTCCTCCGCGATCGGAACGCTGCGCGCGTCCGGTTACACGAAGGGAGAGCTGGTGCGGCACTATCTGTCCATGCCGGTTATTGTAACACTGCTGGCTGCAATTGTCGGAAATATACTCGGCTACACGGTGTTTAAAAATATTGTTGTGTCGATGTATTACAACAGTTACAGTCTGCCAACGTATTACACGATCTGGAATCCGGATGCGTTCTTTAAGACCACGCTGGTTCCGGTGATCCTGATGCTGGTTGTCAACCTGATCGTGATCGTGCGCATGATGCAGCATACACCACTGCAGTTTCTGCGTCATGACCTGAAAAAGACAAAGAATAAAAAAGCCATGCGTCTGCCGGGATGGAGCTTTTTTGGCCGGTTCCGCCTGCGGATCATGTTCCAGAATGTCACAAATTACCTGATTTTATTTGTCGGTATTTTCTTTATCATGGTCATGCTTGCCATGGCAGTGGGCATGCCGGATACGCTCGATTATTATAAGAGCAACACGGATGGCATGATGTTTGCAAAATACCAGTATGTGCTTAAATCCTATGAAGATGACGATAATAAACGGATTACAACGGAAAACAAAGATGCCGAAAAGTTTGATATGACATCGCTCGTAAAAAAGAGTGATGCGATCGATGAGGAAATTTCCGTATACGGAATCGCGGATGACAGTAACTATGTAAAGATTAAAAAGTTAAGTTCCCTTAAGAAAAATGAAGTTTATATTTCTGCTTCATTTGCCGATAAGTACGGAATTGCAGTCGGCGATACGGTATCGCTGGATGAAAAGTATGAGAATAAATCGTATAAGTTTAAAGTAGCAGGACTGTATCATAAATCCCAGAGCCTTGCAGTCTTTATGTCCATTGACAATTACGGAAAAGTATTTGAACTGAAGGAAAATGAATTCAGCGGATTCTTATCCGACAGCAAGATTACCGATATTGATGAGGATAACATTGCAACAACCATTACGATCCATGATATCACAAAAATGGCAGATCAGCTGGATCATTCCATGGGTTCTTACATGACATATTTCCAGGTACTGTGTATCCTTTTGGCAGCTGTTATGATTTATCTTCTGACGAAACTGATTATTGAGAAGAATGAAAATGCGATTTCCATGACAAAAATCCTTGGATACGAAAACAAAGAGATCGCGAGTCTGTATCTGCTTTCGACGAGTATTGTGGTTGTAATCGCGGATCTCATCAGTGTGATTCTTGGAACACTTGTTATGGCCGCGGCATGGCGGATGATGCTCTTTTCCTACAGCGGCTGGTTCGCTTTTCGCGTAACACCGATTGGTTATGCAAAAATGTTTGGATTTGTGCTGATCGGATATCTGATTGTTATGGTATTTGATTTCCAGAGAATCAAGAAGATTCCGATGGATCAGGCTTTGAAAAATGTAGAGTAAACAAAGAAAATAAAAAGAACTGGTACTTTGGAGAGGTACATAAAACGCCCCGGTAGTTGTAGCTGCCGGGGCGTTAATTTATGTAATGTGGGATTACGCCTGCTCACCAAGAGAGGTATTACGCAGTACCGCAAGAATGATGATAGCATATACCCCGCCGATCAGAGCGGTAATTAACTGTGTGACAGAAAATTGAAGCTGCAGGACATGTAACATTGGCTGCATTTTTGCCGGGAGCATATTCGGCAGAATGATAAGAGAAATCAAAATTCCCATAAACAGAGCCTTTAATACAGCGCCAATTACAATGGATACGGGCAAACCGGCTTTTTTACCGAATTTACTGCGGAGCAGGGCAACTGCCAGAACGAGAATGATATTTCCAATCATAATACATGGGAACATTGCAGGAATGGCTGCCATAATCGGGCTTCCGGTGATGAAAAAGGAAGTGATTGGAGTGATCACGCTTAAAATGATGCCACAGGCCAGACCAGCGTATACCGTGGTTAAAATCAGAGCGGCATTGATGATCGGGCCTGTGATGTATACATTCAGGTTTTTGAAAAACTGGCTTACAATGCAGATTGCGAGTAAAATTGCTGTAACAGTGATTTGTCTTGTTTTTAATTTCATAAATTTATCCTCCTAAAATTCGTATCATGGTAATGATACTCTTAAAGGCACCGAAATGCAACGACACGGGGATTTTATCTTGTGTTACCATAAAAAATGAGGTAGAGTAAAGACAGTGAAAAGATATTTTGCTCCTACAGGGGGATAAAAACTGTCGAATGTTTAGAAAGAGGAGTGTATATGAAAAAGGGGATAGTATTTCTAATTGTATTTTTGATGGTCATCAGTTTCCCGATATGCGGATATGCGAAGGGGAAGGAGAAAATTTATCTGGACTCTTCCTGGAAATATGCGGATCATGCCAGAATTATATCGGGCTATGCCGTTATGTACAAGGCGAAAAAGAACCGGAAGGACATTGTGATTGCAGTCAATGCGGGACATGGGACGAAAGGCGGTTCATCGGTCAAAACGCTGTGTCATCCGGATGGCTCTGCAAAGGTGACCGGAGGAACGACAGCGGCAGGCTCTGTGAAAGCAGTGGCGGTTTCAGATGGAATGGCATTTCGGGACGGAACGGCAGAACGTGATGTGACGCTTCGTATGGCACGGGTTCTGAAAAAGAAACTGCTGGCAGAGGGGTATGATGTGCTCATGGTCCGGGATGGAAAGGATGTGCAATTGGATAATGTGGCGCGCACGGTTATATGTAATAATGTAGCAGATTGTCATATTGCACTGCATTGGGACAGTGACGGACTTTCCTATGACAAAGGATGTTTTTATGCTTCTGTTCCGAAACAGCTGAAAAACCGAAAACCGGTTGCTTCTTATTGGAAAGAACATGATGCTCTGGGAAAAGCTTTGATTAAGGGATTGCGTTCTAAAAAAGTGAAAATAAGCGGGACAGGAGCTGCGGAGATTGACCTGACGCAGACTTCATACAGTACAATTCCTTCTGTTGATATTGAACTGGGCAACCAGTGCTCGGATCACAGTGACAAAAAAATGGAAAAATTAGCAGACGGATTACTGCGGGGAATCAATAGCTATGCGAAAAAATACATTCATGTAGCGCCTTTAAGCAGTCTGTGAGATTTATATGAAATAAAAAATGGAGGCAGCATATGGAAACATGGTATTATGAAGTGGTCAGCATTGATGGAGATTATGCAAATTTAAAGCGGACAGATATTGAAAGTGATGATTTAAAACTTGTGGCGCGGGCATTGCTTCCGCCGGAGATTATGGAGGGAAGCAGACTCAAATATGAGCTGATGCAGTATGAAATCATAGCGTAGCTATTTGGAAAAGAGGTTTACACAATGGACGTAAGGAAAATGAGAAATGAGAAGCTGGGAGCGCGTGTTGTGGCGGCACTTAACTCCCGCAACATGGAAGCATATTATGTAGAGACAAAAGAAGAGGCTGTAAAGAAAGCACTCGAACTGATCCCGAAGGGCAGCAGTATCAACATGGGCGGTGCAACTTCTGTAAAGGAGTGTGGTCTTTACGATGCCATTTCCAACGGTGAGTATGAATTTTATGACCGGGATAAAGTAAAAACCCCGGAGGAAAAAGAGGAGATTGCGCGGAAAGCATTCAGCTCGGATTATTTTTTAGGCAGCGTCAACGCCATGAGCGAGGATGGAGTGTTTATCAATATCGATGGAAATGCCAATCGCGTGGCTGCGTATGCCTATGGACCAAAGCATGTTCTGCTGATTGTGGGTATGAACAAAGTCGTAAAATCCGAGGAAGACGCCCTGCACCGTGCGCGGAATGAGGCGGCACCGATTAATGCACAGCGATTTGGCATTGACACACCATGTTCCAAAAACGGAAGCTGTTTTGACTGTAAAAGTCCACAGTGCATCTGCTGTCAGATTCTGACAACCCGATTCAGCAGGGTCAAAGGACGGTTTTAGATTATTCTGGTGGATGAAAATCTGGGTTTTTAAGAAGAAAGACGGGTTTTCTTGTGATGATTACGGGCATATAGCATTGGCAGTGGTGGCACTGATTCAGCTGATCCGGCAGGTTTGTAAGAAAAATGAATAATAAAGGATAAAAAGTTCTGGGAAACAGATGTTTTCCAGAGCTTTTTTATTTCTGGAAATATTACCTCGCAAAATTTTCAAAGGCCTTTATGAAACCCAAGAAATGGCATTTCTGGAAATCAGTATTGCGGTCACGTATGCGTGATAGTTTATGCTGAAAAGTACGGGGAAAGGTAAAGGCCGTAATGAAAAAAGTAAACGAAGTGAGCCGGCTGGCAGGAGTGAGCAAGAGAACTTTGCAGTTTTATGATGATGAAGGACTATTGCCTGCCCAGCGGTCGAAAGACAATTATCGACTGTATGATGACGCTGCACTGGAACGTCTTTGGGAGATTCTGGTGTATCGGGCAATGGGGCTTGATCTGAAGGAAATCAAAGATCTTCTGACGCTTTCGGAGAAACAAAAAAATCAGTATCTGGAAAAGAAAATCCGAGGGCTCAGGCAACAGATCAGACAGCTGAACGGGCAGATGGAATTTATTTCATATGTGCAGCAAAATGGAATGTTACCGGTTCCGACAGAGGAAAACACTGTGGAAAAGACCTATATGGATCATATAGCAGTGTTGAGAAAAATGAAGCAGGATCAAAAAAGGGAGGATGAGGAGAAATGAAAAAGAAATTAATTATGGTACTGATAGCAATGGGAATGGTTTGTTCTTTACCGGCATGTGGAGTATCAGAAAATGGGAAGGGTACAGAAAAAACTTCAATATTAAAAAAAGATGATTTTGGAGTGACATTAGGGGAATTTTCAAAGAAAGCAACAATTGAAGAAAAGGTTCTTTATGACAAAGATAATGTAAAAATTACAGCAACAGATCTGGAATATGAAGAGGATGCAGCGAATCTTCAACTTAAAATTGAAAATAACAGTAAAAAGAAGTTAACATTTAGTGCTGGAACAATGGTAAATGCTGTAAATGCTATCAACGGATTTATGGTAAATGATGGTTATTTAAATTGTGAGGTTAAAGCGGGAGAGAGCATAGAGGAGGAAATGTCATTCGACTATGGGGAGCTTATTTTGTATGGAATGAAAGAAATTGCTGATATCAGAGTTGGCTTTATGATTAGTGATGAGGATTGGAATGACATTTATACAAAGCCTGTACAAATAAAAACAAACCTTGCAGATTCTTATGATTATTCTGAAAACAGTAAAAATTACCATAAAACAATTACAAGTAAAGCTGTGAAGTATACTTATGATATTGATATTCCGTATTTTAAAACAGACAAAATTTACTCGTCTAATGGAGTTGAAGTTGTATCAGAGGGATATATGAAAAATGCAGATGGAGATCGGGTTTTACTTTTGGAAGTACAGAATAATTCGGACAGTATGGTGTATTTTCGGACAAACGATCTGAAAATAAATGGTAAAATGGTATATGAGGGCAGTTGGAGTTACGATTGCATTCTCGCTGGATGTACAATGCTGGTAAATATTGATGTAGATGATGCGATTGATGATTTGGAAGAGCAGAAAGACGGTGTGCAAAAGATTGAAAGCATAGGTTTTAAAGTACAGGCAGAAAATGAGACTCAGTATGTAGTGTCAGAACCAACAGATTTAGTAGTGGCTGTTCCAGTGATTGAGGGTGAGACAGAGGATAGCACGGAAGAATAAGAAATATTATATATATACAAGAAGGGAATCTTCGGGTTCCCTTCTTGTGTTATAAAAAGAAAAATCTTATGAAAGATATAATTGGTATGAGGGAAAATGATGGGGGTGCCGGTAAAATTTAAAATTGAATAAAGCATTCTCTTATATGTATATCTATGGTATCATATAGGAAACGAAAGAAGGTTCAGGGATCTATTATATTTGGAT
>ENA-ORSI01002159-ORSI01002159.1-human-gut-metagenome-genome-assembly--contig:-NODE-2159-length-14804-cov-2.663435_pt1 | contig 14804 bp, 9 predicted proteins | sample MGYA00242187_ERZ509154 | MGnify/ENA primary metagenome ERZ509154 (study PRJEB26280, sample SAMEA2338627) | human gut metagenome | biome: human gut; feature: human-associated habitat; material: faeces...
GATAGGACTCGAACCTACACGCCTCACGGCACCAGATCCTAAGTCTGGCGCGGCTACCAATTACGCCACATCCGCAGGTAGCTTTTTTGTTTAGCGGTGCAAAGATAGGAAGATTTTCTGATTTGACAAATTATTCGGCAATAAAGTTATTCGTTTAGTATCTCAAATGCCTTTTCTATCAGTGTATCTTTATTCTCAAGTTGGTCTTCCTTAGACATATTGATAGCAACATCCGGTGCGATACCTTCTTCCAACGGCTGTTTGTTCTTATCGAAATGCGGGCTGGCGGAGAAGCGGATGCTCCAACCGTTCGGCAGTTCGGACGAGAACGGAAGACCGGAACCACCTCCGGTCCGGTCGCCCAACTGGATAATTTCTGTATCTTCTATGCTGCGCATCGCATTGACAAAATCGTTTGTTGCGCTGTAACAACGACGGTTGGTTAATATCACTACCTTTTTCTGCCACCGGATACTGTTGGACGGTTCCAGATAAATCGGTTCCATTTGGGAGAAATCATTATGTCCCGGTCCGGTCTTGTGCTGAATGTATCCGGTCAGCGTCTTTTGGTTGGTGAACCGGGCGGCGATACGGGTAGAGTTTGTCAAGTTTCCCCCTCCGTTGTCGCGTACATCAATGATTAATCCGTTGCAAGGTGACAGGTAGAGAAGAACCTCATCCAGATTACCGTTTCCTACCCCTGCACTGAAACTCTCATAACGGATATATCCTATATTATTGTCGAATATCTTATATTTCAGTCCGGCTGCTGTGTAGTAACCGCTGCTGGCACTGCCCAGATAGGTCTGGTAAAGAATGTCTTCCCGGTAGTTCCAATCATACCCCTGATACCACTCATCATAGAAAGAAGTGCGTTTGGCGGAAGAAAGATTGACGTGCCCGTCTTTCAGGGTATATAACATCTGACTCAGAAGGTCAAACAAATCATCGTTGGACATGGTCGGTACCACCAGTTTTCGGTATTTTTCGTGTACGGCATCCCAGTCAATGCCTTTTGCCTCCAGAAAACAATACTGTTCGTCAATGATCTTCCATAGTTGCTCGAAGTTGCCTATGGGATCATTGGCGTACTCTTCTTCCCTGATGCAACCGGTCAGCGCCGGCAGGCAGCAGATTAGTAAAAGTAATTGTATAATCTTATTTTTCATTCTTCTTATCTATCGCTCTTTGAAATTTCAACATTAAATCTTTCGTTCTCTTAGTAGGCCCTTACCGATGAAGGCAGAGGGGCTGTTCCTTTTTTATTTCGGATTCGGTATAGGTCTTTCACAAATCCTACCATGAATACATGAGAGTAGGTATGTGTTTTGATATTGTTTACTTTGTATTGTTGCAAATCAGCCAGATAGCTGAAACGCATCTTGGTATATCCTATCGGCAGGTCAATCGAGAGCATTTGCCGGAGGGAAGGCTGGTTGTGCAAAGAAGTGAATTTAATCACTCCGCCGGCATTGCCCAATGAGAAAATCTCGTAATAAGACTGCCCGTAGTGCGGCGAGAACAAAACTTCCATGACAGGAAGGTTCACTTGATAGCGCAACACCATTGGATAGCGTTTGATTTTGAGATGCCAGATAGCCATTCCTGAAGCGTCCAGATTGACGTATGCCCTTGCGGAAGCCGGATTGTTCGTGTTACGGAGATTGTAGACAAAGCCGCCGTTGGCGTCTATCAGTCCTCCGGCCAGTAATTTGAAGTTCTCCGTCAGGCGGAACTGGTAATGCAGGCCGTAATTCCAGTTGACTAATCCGGAGAATGTATTGTTGTTGTCGGCACGGTTATGCGTATAGCCGATATCTGCCTGAAAGAAATTCTGTACGGAAACATTGCCGTCGAACAACTTTGTCATACGGATTGTTTCGCGGGAAATGCGGAAGTCGATTCCCTTATATTCCTGTGGTGACAGGTAGGTGTCGAACACATTGGTAAAACCGATGCCGTACATGGTGGCACGTGTTACATAACGATGAGTCTGCAGGGAATCAATCTGTGCCTGTAATTTTGTGCAAAGGGCGAACAGGATGCATCCTGTCAGCCCCAAGTATATTAGTTTTTTCTTCATCAGAATAATTTCATCTGCCCGGTGATTTCATCAATAATATCCCCTTCGCTTTTGTCACTGTCCGGATCCAGATTTTCGGGTTCTTCACTTGCCTCTTCCTGCGGTTCCTGTTCCGGTTCGGGGAAGCGGGTCGGTTCGAGCTCGTTAATCGTCTCCACTGTGTAAGTGGTGATACGTTTACCTTTAGCTTTGAATCCCTTGACAGCAATAAACTCGTCCGCATCGATTTCCAATGGTTCTCGGAAACTGTCGTGTCCGCCGAATATCACTTCCAGACGGGGATAAAACTCGTCGGTCAGCAGGATGAGGCGGTTATTCTTGTTTTCGCCCAGATAGTTCTGCTTACGGTTGGAACCTTCGAAGCAGAAACGTTTCAGGTACGGGTAATTCTGCTGGTCGGCATCATATAGCGCGGCAGTCCATACCTTGTTGGAGTCGAATTTCTCGACAATACTTACGTTGTCTTCGTAGTGATTGCTCAGGTCGAAGTTGCTGGTGTAAAAGTCACCGTTGTTCAGCACAACGAGTATGGTATCGTCGCTCTGGAACTCGCCCAGATATTCGCCGCGTCCGTCATAATTGAGACGGAGGATATCACGGTCAAACCATACCTTACGTCCGCCGAGTGTGGAACCGCCTTTCTGTTTCAAGGCTATCTTGTGTACCGGCAGGCGGGTCAGGATAACTCCCTGTGCTTGTCGTCCCTTGATACTGATCTCACTAAAGTCACGCTCGAAGATGATACGCCGCACACGCGGATTCGGTTTTAAAGTCACCTTGATGATTTCGGCTTCCCCGTTCGGATTGGCACTGAAATAAGTGATACGTGAATCCGGTGTCCCTTGCGTGACGTCATATTCGCGGTCGCGGACAACGGAAGTGACTGCAAAACGCTTGATATAGGTTGTGCCTTCCTTGCCGTCGCGGTAGGTGACATTATAGATTATACGTTTGTCATTCTTCTTGAAGACATTGACATAAAGTATGTTCTTGCCTACAAATTTCTTGTCGGCTACCGGAGTGACGATATATTTCCCGTCGCGGAAGAAGACAATCACGTCGTCGATATCCGAGCAGTTGGCTACGAACTCGTCCTTCTTCAAGGCTGTTCCGATAAATCCTTCTTCGCGGTTGATGTAAAGTTTTTCGTTGGCTTCCACCACTTTGGCAGCTTCGATCGTGTCGAAGTTACGCAGTTCGGTACGACGAGGGAAGTTCTTGCCGTATTTGTTCTTCAACATCTGATACCAGTTGACGGTATAGTCGACGATGTGCGCCAGGTGGTCGTCAATTTCGGCAATATCCTCTTTCATCCGGGCAATGAGTTCGTCCGCTTTGTCCGAGTTGAACTTCAGGATACGTCCCATTTTGATTTCCATTAGTTTGAGGATATCCTCCTTGGTCACCTCACGGATAAAGCTCGGATAGAACGGGGTCAGCCGTTCGTCGATGTGTTCGCAGGCGGCGTCCATATCTTTGGACTGCTCGAACTCTTTGTCTTTATAGATACGTTCTTCGATAAATATCTTTTCGAGGGAAGCGAAATGCAGTGCTTCCAGGATTTCCCCTTTCTTGATTTCCAGTTCCTGCTTCAGCAAATCCAGCGTGTTGTCTGCCGATTTTTTCAGGACTTTGCTGACGGTGAGGAAATGAGGTTTGCTGTCGTCAATCACGCAGCAGTTGGGAGAGATGCTCACTTCGCAGTCGGTGAAAGCGTATAGTGCATCAATCGTTTTGTCCGACGAAGTGCCGGGGGCGAGGTGTACCAGTATTTCTACGTTGGCAGCCGTATTGTCATCCACCTTGCGGATTTTGATTTTTCCCTTGTCAACAGCTTTCAGGATAGAGTCGATTACGGATGAAGTGGTTTTTCCGTAAGAGATTTCCGTGATAGCAAGGGTTTTGTTGTCCAGCTTGTTGATTTTCGCACGTACTTTTACGGCTCCGCCACGTTCGCCGTCGTTGTATTTGGCTACGTCGATAGAACCACCCGTCTGGAAATCGGGATATAGTTGGAACTCTTCTCCACGGAGGTAGTTGATAGAGGCATCGCAAAGTTCGTTGAAGTTGTGCGGCAGTATCTTGGAAGAAAGCCCGACGGCGATACCTTCCACTCCTTGCGCCAGCAATAACGGGAATTTCACAGGGAGAGTGACCGGTTCCTTGTTTCGTCCGTCATAAGACAATTTCCATTCGGTAGTCTTGGGATTGAAGACAACATCCAGTGCAAACTTGGAAAGGCGTGCCTCGATATAACGGGGGGCGGCAGCACCATCTCCCGTAAGGATATTACCCCAGTTACCCTGACAGTCGATTAGCAAATCTTTCTGTCCGAGTTGCACCAGAGCGTCGCCGATAGAAGCGTCACCGTGAGGGTGGAACTGCATCGTGTGTCCCACAATATTTGCCACTTTGTTATATCGCCCGTCGTCCAGACGTTTCATAGAATGCAGGATACGGCGTTGCACAGGTTTCAAACCGTCGTTGATATGGGGTACGGCACGTTCCAGAATAACGTATGAGGCGTAGTCCAGAAACCAATTCTGATACATGCCTGTTAACTGGTGTTTTACGTTTTCGTCCCGTGCGTCCGCCGGTTTGTAGTCTGAATGTTCTTCCGGTATCTCGTTAATTTCGTCACTCATAAATCAATCTTCACTTTGCTTTTACAACAAATAATCTTCCTGAACATCAAAAAAGGGGATGTCCACGCAAAAATACGAAATAAATTCATATAAGGACGAAAAGAACTCACGTTTTTTATGATACTGACAGCTTCATTAATCTTTTAGCAGGCACCGGATTTGCTTTCTGAACATACAGGTTAATGGGATAAAGAGTCATATTCTTGATTTATTTGACCGGTTGGCGGAGTTGACTTTGTGTATATTTAATTCTGCCGATAGACTTTTTTAATAGAAATGTGTTCAAATCCTCCATAAAATGTGCTTATTTTGTTCATATAGATTGAAAACCGTACTTTTTTACAATATTTGTGTGTATATAAATTATGCACCTCCTGTATTTTTGCTTATGTTTGAATTTATCTATTAATATATTGAGTTATATGAAACACCTTAAAAAACACATCCTGGTGATATTGTGTGCATTACAAGTACAATATTCTCTTGCATTGAATCTTCAAAAAGATTGGTTGATTGACGGATCATCCTATCAAGCCAAAGTGACAACTACCGATAAAGAATTGTGCCTTAGTAACGGGCTACTCTCACGTACATTCATATTATCTCCTAATGTCGCAACGATTGCATTTGACAATTTGATGAATGGCAATGCAGAGCTGCGTGCTATCCGTCCGGAAGCTGTATTGACCATTAATGGTATGGAATATCCGGTAGGAGGGCTTTATAAACAACCGGTTCAAAATTTTCTGAATAACGATTTTATTGAGGATATGATAAGTTGCGACACTGCATTCACGTATGTGAGCCATACAGTGGGAGAAACGATCGAACGTTTTCCCTATCGTCCCAAACAAGAATGGCTGTCGAACAAAAATCCATGGCCGGCTCCCGGCAAACGGATTGTTTTTACATATAAAGCTGCCCCACGTGCACCGGAAATGATACGGAATGTGACGGTAAAAGTGATCTATGAGCTATATGATGGGGCTCCTATCCTGTCAAAACAGATAGAAGTTGAAAATCAAGGAAAATCTTCGATTGTTCTGAATTCTTTTAAATCTGAAATACTGGCTTTAACGGAAACAGCTCCCAAAGTGCACTATGGTGAACCGCATGAAATACGTATGTTGGCTCAGGAACCGGGTACTTACACTCGTAATTATCGGAAATCTCCTGCACAGACTGACGCGCCTCGTGAATATATAGATCGCTTTACACAGCTCTTTGTAGTGACTGATTATGCCATGGGAGGTGATATGGAAGCGATGAAAGACAATCCGGCAGTCCGTTGGGTGTTCGACCATCCGGAATATGAAGCTACCGGAATACGGTATTACGGACAGTACAAACCGGCGCGTTTAGAAGTATGCCCGCCTATTGGTCCTGATTATGAAATAACTCCGGGAATGACTTTCCGTTCATGCACAGCTTTTGAAATGCTGAGAGATGCCACTGATAATGAACGCCGCGGGTTAGCGGAATGCCGTTTTTGGAGAATGATGGCACCCTGGACTCAAGAGAATCCTATTTTTATGCACGTTCGCCGCTCGGACGAAGCTTCTGTTAAGGCTGCCATAGACCAATGTGCCGCTGTTGGTTTTGAAATGGTAATAATGACTTTTGGCAGCGGGTTTAATATAGAAAACAATTCTCCGGAATATATGGAAATGATGAAACGTCTGAATGCTTATGCTCACTCTAAAGGTATAGCACTCGGCGGATATTCGCTATTGGCAAGCAGAGGCGCCAAGACGGAAGATGCTGCTATCAGTAGAAAGACAGGAAAACCTGCTACAACACGGGAAGAGGGAAGCCGCTTTGGAAAATCTCCTTGTCTTGCTTCTTCATGGGGAGATACTTACTTTGGCAAGTTACGCTCATTCTTTACGCAGACGGGTATGGGGGTATTTGAGAATGACGGTTCTTATCCCGGAGATCCTTGTGCTTCGACACAACACAAACATCATCGCGGCTATTTGGATTCCCAATGGAAGCAATGGAAGGTGATACGGGACTTTTATCGTTGGTGTCGTGAACAGGGCATATATTTGAATGTTCCCGATTGGTATTTTCTCAATGGCTCCAACAAAACTCCAATGGGATATGTAGAAACAAACTGGTCGTTGCCCCGTGCATATCAGGAAATTATTGAACGCCAAAATATATATGATGGAACTTGGCAGAAAACTCCGACTATGGGCTTTATGTTTGTTCCTCTTACACAATATCATGGAGGCGGGGAAGCTGCGACTATTGAGCCTCTTTGCGAACATTTAGAGCATTACCAGATTCGTTTGCAGAATCTATTCGGGGCGGGAGTCCAGGCATGTTTTCGAGGTCCCCGACTGTATGATACGGAGGATACTCGCAAAATGGTAAGTCATTGGGTCGCTTTTTATAAGAAATATCGTCGTATTCTAGATTCTGATATTGTTCATTTACGTCGCCCTGATGGCAGAGACTGGGATGGTATCCTGCATGTTAATCCTGACATTCAACAGAAAGGCTTTCTGGCTGTGTATAACCCTCTTTTAACTGACATCGAACGCACTATTCGGGTACCATTATACTATACCGGTTTGCATGATAAAGTTCGGGTAAAAGAACAGGATGGCAAAGCCCGGACCTATACTGTTGACAGAGACTATTCTATCTCGTTGAAAATTAGAATACCCGCAAAAGGATTTAATTGGTATATCTTTGAATAAAGACATTTATAAATGATATGCATAACTTTTTAAAGATTCATTCTTTCATTATTTAACTCTGCCAATAACAGATTTACTTGACAACGTCTTATTTATATTGTATATTTGTAATCGACTATTGTCTTTTAGCTAAAAACCGGAATAAATGAAAAAAAGAATTGCTTTTTGCTATCATAGAGGAACTTCTTGTACCTTGGAATGGTACTATAATTTGACGACATAGATGTTTGGTGTCTATGGAAATAGACTCACAAAAACGATTTGGGGAATAAAGGCTGTGGATTTATTATAAATTCGCAGCCTTTATTGTTGCATAATATTGATATATTCGCTTTGGAAGGGCGTGCGAAAGTTTATAATAAACTAGGGTGACGTTTATAATAAACGATTCATTTATTTATTAGAAAAGGTTTAATCGATTATGAATAAAGAGTAAACACTTTTTGATTTATTTGAAACGCATTCATTGAAATGTTTTAATTTCAACTATTAATATGATAAACTATAATAACATATTCCGACTTTATATTTTTGAACAAAAAAGAAGAGGCTTATCTTCTTTTCTCGTTTCCCGTTTCGGCGAAGAAGTTCAGGAATAAGATAAATTAATACCCTACCTGTCTTATTTATGAGATAAATCCCTATCTTTGTGGCACTTTTTACGAAAAAAGCAAAATCAAATTAATAGATATAGAAAAGAAAATGGCACAAGAAGACGTTTTTAAGAAACTAGTATCGCACTGTAAAGAGTACGGTTTCGTATTTCCTTCAAGCGATATCTACGACGGACTGGGCGCTGTGTATGACTACGGTCAAATGGGCGTTGAATTGAAGAATAATATCAAGAAATACTGGTGGGACAGCATGGTGCTGTTGCACGAAAACATTGTCGGGATCGACTCTGCCATATTTATGCATCCTACTATCTGGAAGGCTTCCGGACACGTTGATGCATTCAATGACCCATTGATTGACAACAAAGATTCCAAGAAACGCTATCGTGCCGACGTACTGATTGAAGATCAGTTGGCTAAATATGACGATAAAATCAATAAGGAAGTAGCGAAAGCTGCCAAAAGATTCGGAGAAAGCTTTGATGAGGCTCAATTCCGCTCTACCAACGGACGTGTGTTGGAACATCAGGCAAAACGTGATGCTCTTCATACCCGTTTCGCAAAAGCACTGAACGACAATAATCTGGAGGAACTTCGTCAGATTATTATTGATGAAGAAATCGTATGCCCGATTTCAGGAACTAAGAACTGGACAGAGGTTCGTCAATTCAATCTGATGTTCTCTACCGAAATGGGTTCTACTGCCGACGGTTCTATGAAGATTTACCTTCGTCCGGAAACGGCACAAGGTATTTTCGTAAACTATCTGAATGTGCAGAAAACAGGTCGTATGAAAGTTCCTTTCGGTATTGCACAGATCGGTAAGGCTTTCCGTAACGAGATCGTTGCCCGTCAGTTCATCTTCCGTATGCGTGAGTTCGAACAAATGGAAATGCAGTTCTTCGTAAAACCGGGAACGGAACTTGACTGGTTCAAGAAATGGAAAGAAATCCGTCTGAAATGGCATAAGGCGCTGGGCTTCGGCGATGCAAGCTATCGTTATCATGATCACGATAAATTGGCGCATTATGCAAATGCTGCAACTGACATCGAATTCCTGATGCCGTTTGGCTTCAAAGAGGTAGAAGGTATCCACTCCCGTACCAACTTCGACTTGTCACAACATGAGAAGTTCTCCGGAAAGAGCATTAAATACTTCGACCCTGAACTGAACGAATCATATACTCCGTATGTAATTGAAACTTCTATCGGTGTAGACCGTATGTTCCTTAGCATTATGAGCGCTGCTTATTGCGAAGAACAACTGGAAAATGGTGAAAGCCGTGTTGTTTTGAAATTGCCTGCTGCTTTGGCTCCGGTGAAACTGGCGGTTATGCCGTTGGTGAAGAAAGACGGTCTGCCTGAAAAAGCGCGTGAAATCATCGATGACCTGAAGTTCCATTTCCATTGCCAATATGACGAAAAAGATAGCATCGGCAAGCGTTACCGCCGTCAGGATGCAATCGGTACCCCGTACTGTGTAACAGTCGATCATCAGACACTGGAAGATAACTGTGTGACATTGCGTAACCGCGATACCATGCAGCAAGAACGTGTGGCTATCTCTGAACTGAATAATATCATTGCAGACAGAGTAAGTATCACTTCTCTATTGAAAACTTTACAATAAACCTTTGACGAATGAGTAAAAAGATCTATTTATTTTCTTTAGTATTGCTGGCTCTGACGTTTACTGCTTGTAGTGAAACAGAGGAGGCGGGTCGCTATGATAATTGGCAGGCACGTAGTGAGGCATTCATTGATTCTATTGCAAATGTATATAACAGCGCCGAGAATAAGGCTTTGCCGGATAACGACCCGGAAAAACTTCATGCTTACAAAGATCCGACTAATAATCAAATGTTGTACGTTAAGAAGATTAGTAAGGATGAAAATAGCAGTCAGAAAAAACCACTATATACTTCTACGGTAAGTGCATATTATCGTATGACTTATTTTAACGGAGATGTGGTGCAGCAGAACTTTAATGGGATTAAACCTAGCAACTACGATTCACCATCCAAATTTTCTTTGGACGGGGTAATTACAGGCTGGTCATATACATTGATGCATATGACAGAAGGTGAATTATGGACTTTGTATATTCCTTATCAGAGTGGATATGGCTCCGGTACTAGCGAAGACGGTTCTTTACAACCTTATTCGGCATTAGTCTATAACGTAAAGTTAGATAAGATTGTAGAATTATAATCTTATATAGTATAATAAAGATAAACAGGTGTTGCGTCTATTATGAAGTGCACCCCAAAAGTTAGACAAAAAACTTTTGGGGTGCACTTCACTTTTCGGACACTCTCTTTCTTCATCAATTTACAAAACAGAGAGCATGATACAGTTTATTCCTGTCCCTCTCCTAAAATTCGGTATAGGTTAATTAGACTTTGTATTTCGGTGAAATGATTGGCTGTTTGCGTCAATTACTTTCTTTACCGAACCATGAAGCAATAATAACTTTTGGGCATGATCGTGGTCTAATCCTAATTCTTCCATAATCATCCGTGTTCCTCTTTCCACTAACTTTTGATTGCTCAATTGCATGTTCACCATTTTGTTTCCTTTCACCCGTCCGAGTTGGATCATCACAGAAGTGCTGATCATGTTTAGAATCATTTTTTGCCCGGTGCCGGATTTCATTCGGGAACTGCCTGTGACATATTCCGGTCCGACGATCATTTCAATGGCAACATCTGCTTCTGCTGCCATAGGAGAATCGGGATTACTAGTGATGCAACCAGTCAGGATCCCCTGTTTGCGTGCTTCGTGTAAAGCTCCTATTACATAAGGAGTAGTGCCGGAAGCGGCAATGCCGATAACGGTATCCTTATTGTTGATGTGATGTTCGGTCAATTCTTCCCAACCACGGTTTGTGTCATCTTCGGCGCCCTCTACGGGATTGCGCAAGGCCGTATCACCTCCTGCTATCAGTCCGATAATCCAATTGGGAGACATTCCGAAGGTAGGGGGAACCTCCGAAGCGTCCAATACTCCTAAACGGCCGCTTGTCCCTGCCCCCATATAGAAGATACGTCCGCCTTGTCTCATGCGGGGGACAATCAGGTTGACAAGGTGCTCAATCTGCGGAATTGCTTTCTGTACGGCTGATGCTACCTTTTGATCTTCACGATTGATGTCTTCCAGTATTTCCCGTACGGATTTCTTTTCCAGGTGATCGTAAAGCGATGGTTGTTCGGTTATCTGCATAATACAAATTACTGTTTACCAATTAATTGTAGATAGAGAAATTATTTTTGATGATATTGGATTAATCCTTCCATTGGACTTTGGAGGATTTTACCGACTTGAATCCCTGTTTGCTGTGCTGCCTCTTGTAATATATCCTTATAACAATGTGCAACAGAACCGATGAAATGTGCCGGATATTGCTTATAATCATATTGCATTACATTTCTGCGAAGGAAAGCAATGAAGCTATTGAGCACGAGTGTGCGGATAGCAGGTTCGTCCAGGTGTTGAGCCAGGAAAGGAGAGAGGCTTGCCAAAAAACGGTTCGGGAAAGGCTGGCGGTAAACCCGGTCGATGATTTCGGGGACTGTCAGGTCGAATTGCTTTAAAAAAGCCTCTTTTATGGTTGACGGAAGCTGGTTTTTCAGTACATCGCCTACCAGCAGTTTACCTAATACTGCGCCGCTTCCTTCGTCACCCAGAATAAATCCAAGAGGTGAAATGTTACTTATAATCTCTTCGCCATTGTAAAAGCAGGAGTTGGAACCCGTGCCGAGGATACAGGCAATGCCTGCTTCGTGTCCACATAGTCCGCGGGCGGCGGCAAGCATATCCGAATTGGCTTTTATATTTCCTATGACGGGCAGGCTGTCGGCAATTGCCCGTCGGAGGACGGGAGCTTTTTCGGGCGTACATCCTGCACCGTAGAAATAAACGGAGTTTATCGTCCCTTCCGGTAACTGTGGCAGGAGAGAGGCAGTTAACTCTTGTTGGATTTCCTCTTCCGATTGGAAGAAAGGGTTTATCCCTTTCGTTCCAATTCGTTTAATCAAGGTGCCGTTGAATACAATGCACCAATCGGTTTTGGTAGAACCGCTATCTGCAATAAGTATCATATCTTAATGTATATTTTCTTTTTATATAATATATAGCCTATTGCCCAGTTGAGAAGGACAAATAGAATGGCATAAGCAAGGGAACCGCTTTCATTACCGAAAACGGGCTGAAGGACACCGGCATAAAAGACTTGCTGCAAGGAAGTGTTTTCTCCCTGATATGTGACGGTAATGACACCTAGCAGGATAGCGAGAACATCTGCCAGTACATAGATAAAGAGCGGATTTACTCCGAAGGATTCGAAGAAACGACTCCATTTCTTGTATCCTTTTATGTCGATAATCCAGACGAGTAAAGCCAGAAAACTGGAACCTAATCCGCAAGTGACCAGAACAAAAGTCGGCGACCATATCTTTTTGTTGAACGGACATCCATAGCTAAGTAGGAAACCTGCGAAAGTGAGAATCGTACCGATAAGAAAGAGACGTTCCAATTTTTCGCGGATATCTTTCACTTCCATTAGTAGTTTGCCGACACAAAAGCCTATCAGTACGTGTGCAATAGAAGGGATAGTGCTTAGAAGTCCTTCCGGGTCGATGTGATTGTCCTGATACATGTGTGCATCTCCCAGGATGCTACGGTCTACAATGGAAAGAATGTTCGTTTCGTTGTAGGCAAAGCCGTTGCCGGTGATGAGGAGTATGAAGTAACCCACTAATAAGGCGACGATCAGATAAGGGATATACTTGTGTTTAATAAGCAAGGCAATTAATGCGGATGCTCCGTAGCAAAGGGCAAGCCGTTGCATCACTCCCAGAACCCGGATTTGGGCAAAGGGAAGCGGGTCGTGATAGTAGCAAAGCAAGGCAAACCAGTTGATGGCTATCCCGATAAGGAAAATGACAATCGTTCTTTTGATAATTTTCAGGGCAGCGGGGGTACTGAACGTGAAGTTATACTTTCTGAGTGAAATGTAAGTAGAGATTCCCATGATAAACATAAAGAAAGGAAAAATTAGGTCTGTGGGGGTGAGACCGTTCCATTGAGCATGTTTAAGAGGGAAATATACATATCCCCATGAACCCGGATTATTCACCAGAATCATTCCTGCGATAGTAATGCCTCGCATTACATCAAGTGCCAACAGACGTTTGTTACTTGTTACATTCATGACTGTTACTTGTTAATGTGTTAAGTTATTAAGTAAATTGTTTATTGTTTCTTACCGAAAGAATCATCCAGCCGATTGCGAATCATCAATGAGGCTATAATGCCGGGTATGGTGCAAATACAGACCCAGATAAAGAAACTGGTATATCCGATGTGTTCCTGTATCCAGCCTGCGGGCATTCCCGGAATCATCATGCCCAATGCCATAAATCCGGTTCCGATAGCATAATGAGCAGTCTTGTGCTCGCCTTCCGCAATATAAATCAGATAAAGCATATAGGCAGTGAAACCAAAACCGTAGCCTAGCTGCTCAATGGCGACACAAATAGATATTAGAATGAGGTTATCTGGGGTTGCTGCTGCCAACCAGATATATAACAGGTCGGGGAGATTAATCGCTAATGTCATGGGTAATATCCATTTTTTGAATCCGTCTTGGGAAACGAGCAAACCGCTGATGATTCCACCGAATAAGAGAGCTGCAACGCCTATGGTGCCATAAATCATTCCGACTGTTGTTGTAGATAGAGCCAATCCTCCTTTTTCGATACTATCCAGAAGGAAAGGTGAGGCGATTTTGGCTAATTGAGATTCGCCCAGTCGGTAGGTGAGCAGGAAAAAGAACATAAGACCTATATGTTTCTTCTGGAAAAAAGAGACAAAAGTTTTAAAGAAGTCTTCTAGCAGTTTGCTGGGTGTCAGGCCTTCCCGTTTGACGTCGGAATCGGGATAAGGGAGCATGAAACGATGATAGATAGTGAGTGCCAAAAATAGTCCTGCCATAAGATAGAAAGTAATGCTCCATGCCAGAGGTACATTATTTTGTAATGTTTCCAGCCAACCCGCCAACATCACAAGAACTCCTTGACCGAAAATACTGGCAAACCGGTAGAACGTATTCCGAAGACCTACAAAGAAGGATTGTTCCTTGTTATTGAGTCCGAGCATATAAAAACCGTCTGCTGCAATGTCATGAGTGGCGGAACTGAATGCCAGCAGCCAGAAAAAAGCCAGGGTTAATTGTACGTAGTGTGTTGTCGGGATGAAAAAGGCAATACCGGCAAATCCGGCTGAGATAAATCCTTGCATGGCAATAATCCAGGCTCGTTTCGTTTTAATCAGATCAACGAACGGGCTCCATAAGGGCTTGATAGTCCACGGCAGGTAAAGCCAGGAGGTGTAAAGAGCTATTTCTGTATTCGATAACCCCAGACGTTTATACATGATGACAGCGATTGTCATTACTGCTACATAGGGAAGTCCTTCTGCAAAGTAGAGGGTTGGAATCCAGCTCCAAGGGTCTCTTTTCAGGGTTGGCGTTGTCATGGTATTCATTGGGTTCTATTTATATTGTTGCTCGATCGCACTACCGGGGTAGTAGTGGGATAGTATTTCTTTGTATTTATAGCCTTGTTCCCCCATTACGGCGGCACCGATCTGGCAAAGTCCCACGCCATGTCCCCAGCCGGATCCCGTGAGGATAAACCGGGAAGGGATTTCTTTTTCATCTTCTTTGTATTCTTTGTCCACAACGAAAGCGGAG
>ENA-ORSI01002165-ORSI01002165.1-human-gut-metagenome-genome-assembly--contig:-NODE-2165-length-14770-cov-12.394767_pt1 | contig 14770 bp, 10 predicted proteins | sample MGYA00242187_ERZ509154 | MGnify/ENA primary metagenome ERZ509154 (study PRJEB26280, sample SAMEA2338627) | human gut metagenome | biome: human gut; feature: human-associated habitat; material: faeces...
AGATACTGTGTCAAAACAACATCTCGCAAAAATGGGCTTTTTAAGGGACGACTATATAAGACTTTACTTACTGAAAACGGACTTTTACCTTTATATAAGAAATAATGAATAATGCATCTGCTGCGGAATTATTTATTTCATCCGCAACAGATGCATTATTCATTTTCTGCGCCATTACAGCGGCTATATTATTACCAAAACTTACACATTGTAAACACACTGAAGGCGGCTGTCATTGCCGCCCTTTCTCGTGCCTGTTGCTATCTGAATTCTTATTTTCCGATGGCGTAACAGCCGGCGCATCACCGTCTGCCGCAGCATTGCCGGCCTGAAGATACGCCTCGATGTCGCGCTTCATACGCATGAACGGACCTGAAGTGTAATAGCCCATGTTCTTCTTCAGCATCTGCTCTATGTCCTGAACGCTGTGAGAATAGCACGAAAGCTCGTTGCGCATCTGCGTTGAATGTACTGCCTGACGCCTTATCTCGTTCTCACGCTCACGTACAAGCCGCTCGCACACCTTGGTCATTACGGGCACCACCACCTTGTCGAACAGATGATGTCCCTGTATATATAGATAGGTGGTGTCGGGCGTTACGCCAAGGCTTATCAGCTCTTTCTTCAGCGCCAGATACGACTCCTTGGCGTTGGGGTTATGATGATGCAGCCAGTTGATTTTCTTTGTAACCTTGTTGCGCACGTTGGCTATGGCCTGCTCCGGTGCGCCAAGACTGAAACTGCCTATCTCTATCACGCGGTTAAACTCTGTTATGGTGAACTGCGTGTAGATGTCTCTGCGGTAGTACCATATAGACCATACGAACAAAGGGAAGATGGCCTCGCTGTACTGCTTGAGGAACTCGCTGAAGTTGAATATGGCGTGGTCGTTGAGCGTAACCATCACACAGACATTGTGCAGCGACGGAGCGTAGCACTGAAGGTTCTCTATCGAATAGGCGTAAGTGTGAAAGACGAACGGATTGCTTAGAATGTTGCGCGACGTAACCGTAGCGCCCTGTATCAGATAGTCGTAGTCGGCATCCACGCAGGCTATCATGTCCTGCCCCACCTTGCCGTATAGCAGGTTCATAAGCACTGAGCGCTTGCCCCGCTCGAGCGTGTTGTGCGACGGCAGCATCACTTCAAAATATTTTGTGTCGTCCTCATAGCTGCCGAGCAGCATGCGCCAGAAGAGCACGTCGTCGTAGCTCTCCACGTAAGCCACGATGCGCCGGCGGGCAGTCTTCGACTTCAGTCTGTTTGCCGCCTCAAAGTATTTTGAGTTTATGTTGTCCTTCAGCCGCCTATTCATATGCCCTAAACCTTAACGTAAGTTCTGGTCGGTGATGTCGCTCACCTCTGTAACATTGTCCATCCATCCGTTCATTATCACGGCCGGCGAGTGTGTCGTCAGGATAATCTGCACGTTAGGATTAAGGTCGAGAATGAGGTCGATGAGCCTCTTCTGCCACTCGATGTGCAGACTGACTTCAGGCTCATCCATGAACAGCACGTAAGGAAGATTGTCCTCTATGAGCACCGTGAGCAATATAACCAGCATCTGCTTCTCGCCGCTCGAGAGCTGATACGGATGCAGCGTCTCGCCTATCTGCGTGAATCTTATCTCGTTTTCGGTGCGTATAATCTTCTTTCCGGTATCAGAAAAGAGGTCGTCTATCAGGTCCTGAAACTTCTTCTTGGGCTCCGACAGCTGCTGCGCCTTCACCGCCGCGTCGGGCTCTCCGCTCTGAAGGGCCGCAATGATACGGTTGCCGATGTTCACCTGATAGTCGAGAAACTTGCGCTGAAGCTTGAACAGCTGCCAGTCGAGCTCTGTCACAAGGTTGGCCCCCACCTCGCTCAGCATGTCGGCATTGAGCAGCGGACGGTCGAAGGAACGTATCACGTCGAACCGGATATGCGTGGCGTCAGCCGGATTTACCTTGATGTGAACACCCTTGAGCAGATGGTTGTATATGTCGCCCGTTATGCCGACGCTCTTCACCAGCTTGTTAAGGATGGTGCTCTTGCCCACTCCGTTTATGCCGCTAAGGACGTTCACCTTGCGGTCGAGGTTCCACTCCACATGGCGGCGCCCGCTCCATAGCGACTCTATCTCCACCTGTTCTATATAGTCAGCGTATTTCTGCATAATATCAAATTAATAAGCTCTTTAGACAGCAAATATAATTATTTTATCCGAAAATGTGTACCTTTGCACCCGTAAATATATCAAAAAAATAAAAAACAACATGCAAAACAATCGTCCGCTAATTGCTCACCTCTGCCTGTTCTTCGCATGTGCGTTCTGGGGTCTGATGGCTCCGCTCGGCAAAGATGCCATGACGCACGGCATAACGGGCATAGACATGGTGACATTCAGGGTAACAGGAGGAGCCATCCTGTTCTGGCTGACATCGCTGTTCACGCCAAAGGAACACGTTCCGCGCAAAGACCTGCTCATGCTTATAGGAGCTGCCATATTCGGCCTTGTGACCAACCAGTGCTGCTACACGATAGGCCTGAGCATAACATCGCCCATCAACGCGAGCATCGTCACGACGTCGATGCCTATCTTCGCGATGATTCTGGCAGCAATAATACTTAAAGAACCCATAACGGGCAAGAAGGCCCTGGGCGTGGTGTTCGGATGCACGGGCGCCGTGATACTGATAGTTACGAGTGCGGCTGCGGCAAGCTCTAAGGTGGGCGACATCCGCGGCGACCTGCTCTGCCTCGGCGCGCAGCTGTCGTTTGCGCTCTACCTGTCGCTCTTCAGCAAGCTGATAAAGCGCTACTCGGTGATAACCGTGAACAAATGGATGTTCACCTATGCCACGATACTTATCCTTCCGTTCACGTTCAACCACGTGGCAGGCATCAACTTTGCGGCTGTGCCTACAAGCACATGGCTCGAAACGGGCTTCGTGGTGTTCTTCGGCACATACATAAGCTACATCCTGATGATGATAGGACAGCACACGCTGCGCCCCACGGTTGTAAGTATCTACAACTATGTGCAGCCGTTAGTATCCGTTACGGTGAGCGTTCTTACTGGTATAGGCGTGTTTAAGCCCACTCAGGGCCTGGCAGTAATTCTTGTCTGTCTGGGCGTATGGCTCGTAACCAAGTCGAAGTCGCGTGCCGACATCATGAGGGAACAGAACGCAAAACAGCAACAGGCCTGACAGAAGAAAGGAATAAATAACTGAAATATTATCCGGCAAAAGGCTGTCTGATGTTTCTTCATTACTGACATCGGGCATGACTTTTGCCGGTTTTGTTTTATATTAAATTATGTATGACATTTAAAAAGGAAATGATATGGACGGAATAACAAGAAATCTGACCGACCTGATAGGGCGCACGCCGCTGATGGAACTTTCGAGGCTGTCGGCACGGCACGGACTGAAAAGGCCCATAGCTGCCAAAGTTGAATTCTTTAACCCCGGCGGAAGCGTGAAAGACCGCATAGCGCTGGCAATGATTGAGGATGCCGAAAGGCAGGGAAAGATTAAGCCCGGAGCAGTGATAATTGAGCCTACGAGCGGCAACACGGGCGTAGGCCTGGCCATGGTGGCTGCCGTAAAGGGATATAAACTGATACTGACCATGCCCGAGACGATGAGCGTTGAGCGCCAAAAGCTGGTGAAAGCCTACGGAGCAGAAGTGAGACTGACACCGGGAAGCGAAGGCATGGCGGGAGCCGTTAGGGCTGCCGAGGAGCTGAGAGACGCCACTGAAGGGGCTGTAATATTGCAGCAGTTTGAGAACAAGGCTAATCCGCAGGCTCACTACACTGCCACCGGATGCGAGATATGGCAACAGACCGGAGGCCGGGTGGACATGTTTGTTGCAGGCGTCGGCACAGGCGGAACGCTGAGCGGCACGGGGCGTAGACTGAAGGAGTATAACCCCGACATAAAGATTGTGGCCGTTGAGCCTGAGACATCGCCGCTGCTCAGCCGCGGACAGAGCGGACCGCACAAGCTGCAGGGCATAGGAGCCAACTTTGTACCAAAGACTTACGACGCATCAATAACCGACAGCATCGTTACCATTGGCAACGAAGAGGCAATGGAAATGAGCCGACGAACAGCACAGACCGAAGGGCTGCTCGTGGGCATATCGGCCGGAGCTGCCGTGGCGGCTGCCGTCAGGATGGCCAAGACGGCAGGAAATGAAGACAAGATGATTGTGACGCTGCTGCCCGACACGGGCGAGAGATATCTCTCGACAGAGCTGTTCGACATGTAATTTCAGCTTCATCACCAAGTAAACTTTTTGCATTTAACGCCTCCAGAATGGCCATGCTCATCACAAATCTGCATTCTGGAGCGAAAAATTGCCAAAAACAGACACTCTGCATAACCACCTGTCACACAGCACGTTATACCCGGATGTGCAATAAGAAACTGCCGCAACGACGCTAATATGTGGCCTTTCGGCCTGTAAAAGCATAACTTTTGCCTCATAAAAAGCCTGCTTTTAGCTGCCGGAAACATAGCTTTTAACAGTTAAAAGCAGTGGTTTTAAGCAGAATTACGCATCAAAAAGCAAACTAATGTTAAGAAAAAGCCTTATTGTATAGCAGGCGTTTAACATTAGTTTGCTTTTGATTTTCCAGATTACAAAAAATATTTGTCCTGTTTTTTTACTTTCATTTTCAATCGGCATCATGCCACAAGCCTCTTCTACTTTTTTTCGGCAGGCTGCTGCCTGCACGCCCGTGTCATGTAGCATACGGCACCATTAAGCACCCCAAGACAAAGCGGCCCGAGGCCATGTCCACCCTACTCGCCGGCAGCCTTTGGCAAAGCCAACGCCGGCAGGACATCACAACACAGAGCGGCCGGTAACAAATAACACAACTCAAAAGCCAAAAATGAAAGCAGAAAAATTTTGACCTAATTAAAATAAGGACTAACTTTGCCGCCAAAACAAACAACAGATAATAAATGAAACATCTGTCGATAATATTTGCAATAATGGTCATGGCGCTTTCAACCATGCCCGTATTCCTTGTCGACAGATGTCTGTTCTGCGAAAACGGGGAACTGTGCGAAGAGTCAGGACAAGACGACGGATGCCACTGTTCAAACTGCTGTTCGCCCTTTATGCACTGCAGCACATGCAGCGGATGCACGCAGCCGTTGACGGCCTGCATAGGCACGCCGATAGCCAAGCCTTTACAAAACGTCACATATATATATAAGGTAAGTTTTATTTCCGGCTTTTCATCCTCCATATGGAAACCGCCAAGGGCCTGACCTGCACACAAGCGCAGGCACATAAGCAAGGGAGAGAGATAAAGCCGCTACACTGGTGCTTATGACACGACAGGCGAATTGTGCGCCTGCATCTGAAGTGCCGTGTGCCTGCGTTGCCTGCAACAGCAGCACTGAGCGGACATAAAACTAACAAAAAAGCATAAATCAAAATGACAAAAAGAATAATAGTGCTGATGGCCACGGCCATGTCGGCACTGTGCATGTATGCCCAAAACACACTGAAAGCCACCGTGAAGGAGGAAGACAGCGGCGAGCCGCTGGTTGGCGTAACCGTAAAGATAGACGGCACAGGCCTGTCGGGCGTGACGGACGGCGAAGGAAACATAACAATAATAGGCGTGCCCGACGGCAGCCATAATGCCGTATTCACATATATAGGATACGAACGCGAGAACAAGACGCTGACCTTCCCCATGGCAGAAGACACCACACTGACCATATATATGGAGGAAGACGAGAAGGAACTTGAGGAACTGGTGATACAGACAACAAGAGGCACGCGCAGCATAAAGAACGTGCCGACGCGCATAGAGTTCATATCAGGCGAGGAACTCGACGAAAAGTCGAGTATGAAACCGGGCGACATACGCATGCTGCTGAACGAGAGCACCGGAATATCAACACAGCAGACATCGGCAATATCGGGCAATGCGGCCATACGCATACAGGGACTCGACGGCCGCTACACGCAGATACTGAAAGACGGATTTCCGACATTTGCCGGAGCGGCCAGCGGACTTGGACTGCTGCAGACACCGCCCCTCGACCTGAAACAGGTTGAAATTGTCAAAGGCTCGTCGTCAACGCTCTACGGAGGCGGAGCCATTGCCGGACTGGTAAACCTCATATCAAAGACTCCCGGAGAAAAGCGGGAGCTGAGCTTCCTGCTCAACGGCACAACGGGCAAAGGGCTCGACGCCAGCATGTTCTACAGCCAGAAATTCAGCAAAATAGGCATCACGTCGCTGCTGTCATACAACCGCAACTGGGCATACGACCCTTCAGACACTGGATTTACGGCCATCCCAGAGTTCGACCGCTTCACGTTCAATCCCAAACTGTTCTTATACCTGTCTGAAAACACCGACATGAACATAGCCCTCAACACAATGTTCGAGAACCGCCTGGGCGGCGACATCAGATATATCGAGGGAAAGGGCGACGCCACACACTCGTACTTTGAGCGCAACAAAACACAGCGCCACTCGCTGCAGGCAACCTTTGAACACAGATTCGGCCAGGGCGGAAAACTCACGGCAAAGGCAAGCGGAACCTACTTCGACCGCAGCATCGAAATTCCGGCATACATGTTCGACGGCAGACAGATATCCTCGTTTACCGAAGTGGCCTACACACACACTCGCGACAAGAACGAATGGGTGGCCGGACTCAACCTATGGACCGACGATTTTAAGGAAAAGAACCCCGGAGCAGTGGGCAAACGCGACTATACACAGACAACGGCCGGAGCCTTTATTCAAGACAACTGGCTCACAAACTCGTGGCTCAACATAGAGGCTGGACTAAGAGCCGACCACGTGTTCAGCTACGGCTGGGCTATACTTCCGCGCCTTTCGGCTCTGTTCAAGGTCAGCGAGCAACTGTCGTCACGCCTAAGCGGAGGATTCGGCTACAAAGCCCCGACAATGTTTACCGAAGACGCCGAGCGCATACAGTACCGCGACATAATCCCCGTTGACAAAGACCACAACAAGCTGGAACGCAGCTACGGCCTCAACTGGGACGTAAACTACGTAACCAGCCTCTTCGGCGGCAGCGTGTCGTTTGCCGTAAACCAGCTCTTCTTCTACACATACATCAACTCTCCGCTGCAGCTGCGCCAGGCCGGAAACGGCATGTTCCGCATGGACAACATCAGCGGACACATAGACACCAAGGGCAGCGAAACCAACGTAAAGCTCGGATACCGCGACCTGCATCTGTATCTGGGCTACACCTATACAGACGCATGCATAAAGGAAAACGGCGTCACGTCAGAAAACGTGCTTACACCTAAACATAGAATAAACGCCATACTCATGTATGAGGTTGAAGACGAATGGCGCGTAGGACTGGAGTCGTATTTCTACAGCAAGCAGAAACTCAGCGACGGCAGCACAGGCCGATCATACACAATTTTTGGCCTTATGGTGGAAAAAATATGGGAGAAGCTGTCTGTGTTTGCCAACTTCGAGAACTTCACCGACAGACGTCAGACACGGTTTGACACAATCTACACCGGCACTGTCAGCAATCCTGAGTTCCGCGACATTTATGCCCCGCTCGATGGATTCGTGATGAATGCCGGAGTGAAAATCAGACTCTGATAAAGCCCCACGGCATGTCTGGCGGCATAACTGCCAGACGGAAAAACCGCAAGAGGACTATTGCCGTAAAAACATAAGGCACGTCCTACATAAAGAAACATTAACGTCAAAGCCGCCGCAGCATAACGCCTGCGGCGGCTTCGACGTTAAAACAAGACAGGACAAATAGCACAAAAGCCGTAAACTGACAGCCAAAACCACGACAAAATGTCACCACGTGGCACACTTTATGCCACATTTTCGCCTTTGGCACACGTTTTGTATAAAAGTAAGCGAATTAATTAACATCGATAAAAACAAAAAAAATATATAATTATGGGAAAGATTATAGGAATTGACTTAGGTACAACAAACTCATGCGTTGCAGTTTTCGAAGGCAACGAACCTGTTGTAATAGCAAATAGTGAAGGTAAGCGCACCACTCCTTCTGTAGTGGGCTTCGTAAAAGACGGTGAGCGCAAAATCGGTGACCCGGCTAAACGTCAGGCAATAACAAACCCGAAGAACACCGTTTACTCAATCAAGCGCTTCATGGGCGAAACTTACGCTCAGTGTGAAAAAGAGACAACACGTGTGCCGTTCACAGTAGTCAACGAAGGCGGATATCCCCGCGTTGACATCGAAGGCCGCAAATATACTCCGCAGGAAATTTCTGCAATGGTTCTTCAGAAGATGAAGAAGACAGCAGAAGACTATCTCGGACAGGAAGTTACAGACGCCGTAATCACCGTTCCGGCATACTTCTCTGACTCACAGCGTCAGGCTACAAAAGAGGCCGGACAGATTGCAGGACTCAACGTTCGCCGTATCGTCAACGAGCCTACAGCCGCAGCTTTGGCTTATGGTGTTGACAAGGCAAACAAAGACATGAAGATTGCTGTGTTCGACCTTGGTGGTGGTACATTCGATATCTCTATCCTTGAGTTCGGCGGCGGCGTGTTCGAGGTGCTTTCTACTAACGGTGACACTCACCTTGGCGGTGACGACTTCGACCAAGTTATTATCGACTGGCTCGTTAACGACTTCAAGGCTGCTGAAGGCATCGACCTCTCTAAAGACCCGATGGCAATGCAGCGTCTGAAGGAAGCTGCCGAGAAGGCTAAGATCGAGCTGTCAAGCTCTACATCTACAGAGATCAACCTGCCTTACATCACAGCTGAAGGCGGTGTGCCAAAGCACTTGGTAAAGAATCTTACACGTGCTCAGTTCGAGCAGCTGGCTCACTCTCTGATCCAGGCTTGCCTCGTTCCTTGCCAGAACGCCATAAGAGACGCCAAGCTTAACACAGCCGACATTGACGAGGTTATCCTCGTAGGTGGTTCAAGCCGTATACCTGCCGTACAGGAGCTGGTTAAGAACTACTTCGGCAAAGAGCCTTCAAAGGGTGTTAACCCTGACGAGGTTGTGGCAGTGGGTGCATCAATCCAGGGTGCTATCCTTAACAAGGAAGGCGGCGTAGGCGACATCGTGCTCCTCGACGTAACACCTCTTACACTGGGTATCGAGACAATGGGTGGCGTAATGACAAAACTTATCGACGCCAACACCACAATACCTTGCAAGAAGAGCGAAGTGTTCTCAACAGCAGCCGACAACCAGACCGAGGTTACAATCCACGTTCTGCAGGGTGAGCGCCCGATGGCAGCACAGAACAAGAGCATCGGTCAGTTCAACCTGACAGGCATCGCTCCGGCACGTCGTGGTGTTCCTCAGATTGAGGTTACATTCGATATCGACGCCAACGGTATCCTGAAGGTTTCTGCAAAGGATAAGGCTACAGGCAAGGAGCAGGCCATCCGCATCGAGGCTTCATCAGGTCTGAGCAAAGAAGAAATCGACCGCATGAAGGCAGAGGCAGAGCAGAACGCTGAAAACGACAAGAAAGAGCGTGAGCGCATCGACAAGATGAACCAGGCTGACTCAATGATCTTCACCACCGAAAACTTCCTGAAGGACAATGGTGACAAGATTCCGGCTGACCAGAAGGGCAACATCGAGAACGCACTCAACCAGCTCCGCGATGCTCACAAGAGCGGCGACATCACAGCCATAGACAACGCCATCAACGGCCTCAACACTGTTATGCAGGCAGCCAGCGCTCAGATGTATCAGAACGCAGGCGGTGCACAGCCTAACGCAGGCCAGGGCTTCAACGGCGCCAACGCCGGAGGCCAGCAGGCTCAGAACAACGGCAAAGCTGACGACAACGTACAGGACGCTGACTTTGAGGAAGTGAAATAAGGTTTCATAACCTAATATGATATAAGAAGTCCGTGTAACTTATTGAGTTGCACGGACTTCTTGTTTTCTTCTACCACAATGTTTAATTACACATAAAAGACAATAAAAAGGGCTGAAACCATCAAATTGATTTCAGCCCTGCTTATGTTTAGTAAAATAGGTTTTATCTTATGGCAATAATTCTAAAATCTGATTTTTCGCATTGTTGTCTGTCCTGATTCAGAAGTATGCTTAACGATATAAACACCATGAGTCAGGTTATGACCAGGAACCTGAATGCCTTGGAGATTGAAAACTTCCAGTTTACCTTCCTCAGAACAGCATATTGTTCCCTCCGGAGTTACGTAAATTGAAACATTAGTTATTTCATTATTTCTGATATCAGTTGCTCCGGTTTCAATGTGTGCCTTTGCGGCATTGTCTATAATACCGGTCTTACCATTTATCAGCAAAGCTACGATTGACAGATATTTTGTGCTCTGTACTCTCGGCAGCTCAATATCCTTAGTGAAATCATAAAATTCTCCAACCTCAACCTCTGAAGGCATACTGTTTTCTATTCCATTATAATCGAATATACCTCTTGCCACATGATTGAATTTAATCGGTGCCGGATTCGGAAGGTTTTCAAAGCCTCCCATCTCACCATTCGCACCTCCGGCATAAGCATTTGCCTGCGTAACTCCGGTGATACTGTCCTCAAGTATGACAAAAGCTATGCGATAGTCAAGGTCCTTGCCTGGATTAGCAAACGTCGCCGTAACCTTTGCATGTACGACATTGTCTTCTAAGTTTGCACTTGTCACCATGCTGGCAACGGCCTGGTCTCTTACAAGATTCTTGTATTCACTTTCAAGATTACCCGACAACGGACTGCAAACCTTTTGCGGGTCTCTGTTAATGATGCAGTTTGGATATGAGTCGAAATAATTCTGTATAGGTGCATAAGTGTCCTCGCTGAAGACATCTCTATCGTGAGCGGCTATACCGATAAATGTATCAGGATATTTCTCATCCATATACTCGAAAGCCACAATTCCTTTAGGACACCATCCGCACCAAGTGCCAGTACCTTCTTCAACAACCATCCTTCTTACAAAAGAATTCTCTGTAACTTTGATATATGCAACAACATCATTATTAACAGGATTGGCATCTTCTATGCCATTAACAGAGACAAGTTTCATATTAACTGTGTGCATTCCAAATTCGTTAATAGCAGGCACATCAATGCTGAAGCTTGTAGAAGAACCGCCTGTAAGATACGTGGTCTTCTCAATTGTCTGAGTTTCGCCGTTGTCAATATTGTATTCAACCTTATAGCCCTTTATTGCCTTAGTCGAAAGATTTTCAAGTTTTGCCGTAAGTTTAAATCCCTCACCCGGTTTTACCAATGTTTCATTGTTTACTATTAAGCGTGCGTCTTCGGGCAAGTCTTCGCCTTCAATGCGGACAGCAATATTCAGAGCATTGTATTTATACTCTTCATTACCGGCATAGTCTATCCATGCGTTGTCTCCGTCTTTCACCCAACATCCGTTTACATTATAAATGCTTGAACGTCCTATAGGGTTTATACCTACGCAAGAATATCCCACATAAAATCCCTTGCCGCTTATTACGTATGCATCATCGAAACTAAAAGAAGCCACACCTGTTTTTTGCGAACCGAATGTTTTCTCTGTTTCAGGTGTACCGTCAAGATCTTCAGTAATGAACACCTTTAATTCACTTACCGAATTATACAGTCCAACACGTACAGCCGTAGCCTTCTTTCCCTTGTAAAGTTCTGCTACTTCAGAAGGTATGTATATGGCTCCCGAAACAGTTGTATTCTGCCCTATACCGATACCATTTAAAATGATATTATCACTGTATCCCCAATAAATTTGGGCCGCTACATCAGCCCGGCCAAGCATAAAGAGCAAAGATAATAATAATAATTTTAGATATTTCATTTTGAATAAAATAATAGGGTATGATGTTATTATTGTCTTTTTATAAAAATCGGATTACGACCTTCCGCTACAGGATGGTCGTAATCCGGACAAAAGATTATCTGCATACATTAACTTTGACGTTGTTCATAGAACCGTCAGCAGCAACAGTGTGTATTATATACAATCCAACAGGAAGATTAACTGCCAAAGAATTCTGCGAGCCGTTCAGATTAAACATCTTTATCATCTTACCGCTGATATCATATACATAAACCTTCTTAAGGTTATTTTCATTAAAGTTCAAAGTAGAAGTCTTTGAATCATACCATACAGAGTTAGCACCAATATTTACATTTTCAATATTGCCTGCAATGCCCCTTACTGCCATATGTATAACAGGAACCTTCCAATATGCCATCGGTGAACCGTCACTAAGGATTGATCTTGTATTTTCAAAATCATCATTGTTGAACATCTTAAACAATGCAGGATAGTCATTTCCTACCAAACCGTTCTTGACAACTGCTATACACAAGTTTTTATCTTTCTTGTATTCAAATTCTTCAGAAAGGATGAAAGACATAAAGTTTGTTCCAGGATTGATTGTTACAGATCCTTCGTAAACCTGTGTCATATCTTCAAGTGGAATAGCCTCGCTTTCAGTTTTGAAGATAGTCTTGTCCGTATTGCACATATAGATTTTTACATCTACCGGACCAAGAACAGAAGTGATTTCGTTACCAGTATATTCATATGCTATACGGCTTATACTTCCGTCAGTCTCAACATTGATCTCGTCTGCAAAATATAACGTCTGTGTCATACTTTCACCTACGATGAACGACATAGGAATTCTGGTGTCATCACCTATTGTATTTTCATCTGTAACGAGTACATTGTACGGCGGCATGCCTTCCGGCAATACATTTACAGTATACGGTTCAGTAACATTATTACTTTCGTCGCCGTCACCCTCAATTTCAACCAAGCCAACAAGTTCGACCTGATCTTCAACATCAGGAACGTAAGTTACAGTAACCTCTGCGGTCTTGAACATTTCAACAGCAGGAACATCTGTAGTTGAACCTAAGACAACATAGTTGCCATTGTCTACACGTGCAATCTTAACTTCGTATTTGTCTGCCGTCTTATAAGAGTTGTTGTACAGTTTTACCTTACATGTATTATTTCCATTGCATACTGCATCAATAATTCCCTCCAAGCTTACAGCGCTCATATCAACAGGATGAATCTCCTCTATCGTTACTTCCTGCAAGCTGAAGATATCGTCGCCTGTTACCAAAGACACGTCTATTCCATAATTGTAAACACCTGTCTCCTTAATCTCAACAATGTCTTCAAATGTCTTAACGTAGTAATATTCATCTGCAGAGTAACCCTTCTCTTCGCGAAGCACGTTTGTCATATCGCCAGCAGTCTTTCCTTGACCGACAGCAATTCTAAAGTCTTCCTTACAGCCATTAGGACCATAATAAGTCTTTATCTTTGTTGTTATTTTATACGTCTTTCCTGCTTCCAGCTTGACATCCGGTGAAATCAACCAACAGTTTTCTCTCTGATGTGTTGTTGTCATCATTCCTTCGTCTCCAGCCATAGAGCCACCGCTCCATTCCCAATCGCCAAGATTTGTCCATGCCTCTGAGAGAATCTGGTCTGTGAAATTGAATTTCACAGGAGTTGTGTATGCTGCTCCGGCTATGAACTTCTCTGTCTCTGTTGTCTCACCGACACCTGTTACGTTTGAAGTCTGTATTGTATAATAGTAGCACTGCTGATTACCTAGATTTGTATCTGTAAATGTAGTTTCAGTCTGGTCTTTAGCAATTTCAATTTCGTCAGGATAACGTATGATTGTATATTTAAGTCCCTCAGGATTTACATATCCGCCGTTCATACCATATTCTGGAGCATCCCATGTAACAGTAACACTTTCTCCATTGTTCTTCACAACAATATTTCCGACAGCTCCGGGAACATCCTCGCCTACGAAAACGCTGATGCTGTCCTTGATACCTTTTCCAAATTCATTGCACGGAACAACATAATATGTGTTTATTCCTGCATTTGGAGTTTCATCTGTCCATGACATTTCCTGTCCTTCCTTGCCTTCTGCAGGGAGAGTAGCCGCCGGTGTTTCTGAACCGTCCTTATATATCTGTACTTCTTTCAAGTCTGTAAGTTCCTTTTTATTCCACTGCAATGAAGGATTCGTCCATGTCAATGTGCTTTTCATTGATCCTGTCATATCGGGAGTAGCTTTCAAATCCTGAACTTTTGCAGGTGCATTCTCATTTTCAGGCAACGTATAAGGAATATACAGTCCTACGAAATCACCCCAGAATGCTCCAAGAGCTTCCATATTACCAGTTTCCAGATTTACAGTATACAATTGCTGCTTGTTATCATCTGCTCTAAGGGCGATCCAATATAAGTCACCTGTAGTGTAGTCAAATGACATTGTTCCATAATAAGCTGTAACAAACGAACTTCCGTTATAAGAAAGCTTCACTTCTTTTTTAACATCGAAGTTGTCTGTATCATATGCAATAAGCTTTGCACCTACGTTACTTTCACCTTCGTATATTGAATTCTGCACCCATAATGTACCTTCCATATCTACAGACATAGCAAAAGATATGAAATCAAAATCATGCAGTTTTGTCGGCGTACCCGTAGCTCTGTCTATTTTGTAAAGAGTTGACACCTGTGCCTGATTTTCTTTTGTTGTCTGTCCAAGAGCATACACCTCGTCTTTCACGGGGTTATATGTCATGCAATACAACGTATAGCTATGCCAGTTGTCATAAAAATCATCTCCCTGCTCGAAATTCTTGACTATATCCAGTTCTCCCGTCTCCGGTTCAACTTTTACAAAGGCATACGGATAGTCATATCACTAGTGTTCGAAAGATTATTTTATTCATGTTATGTTGCAATGGCTAAAATC
>ENA-ORSI01002170-ORSI01002170.1-human-gut-metagenome-genome-assembly--contig:-NODE-2170-length-14743-cov-2.784858_pt1 | contig 14743 bp, 10 predicted proteins | sample MGYA00242187_ERZ509154 | MGnify/ENA primary metagenome ERZ509154 (study PRJEB26280, sample SAMEA2338627) | human gut metagenome | biome: human gut; feature: human-associated habitat; material: faeces...
AGAGCATGCTGGAATAGCTCAGTTGGTAGAGCACTTCACTCGTAATGAAGGGGTCGTCGGTTCAAGTCCGATTTCCAGCTTGTTTTTTTAGAATCCTTGGAATTCCGCGCATTGCACGGGACATGCCCGTGCTTGTTGGATGAAGACCCCACGCCCGGCAATGGCATAGTCATCGACGCCGAAACCGTCGAGAACCGCGCTGGGAATCCCCATCATCACATCGGTGGCTCTCTCTCCGCAAGGAAACGCAACACGTGTGAGGCAACGTTCAAGTAGGGTGCTTTGCGGCTTTTCCACAGCTGCGATTACCGTGACGGACGGATCGGCGAGTGCGGCCTTGAGCTTATCGGCTTCGGGCATGGCTGCGAAAGGGGAGAGCAATTCGTCGGCGTCATCCACGAACCATATGGTGCGTTCGTGCTGCGGCGATATTCTGCCGTCGTCGGTGGTCCATTCGCTGTTCGTCTTGCGTGTGAACCGGATGGTGCAGCGACCGGATTCATAGAGACGGCTGGCGCAGCAGAGCAGCAGATTGGTTTTGCCGCTTCCGCATGCGCCAATCACGGCGATGTTGCCGTGTCCTACGTCAAGGAATGCGGTGGAGATGAGTACACCGTCGTCGCTCAAAGCAAAAGGCACATGGTGCCATGCCTCTCGCTGTGGCGCCGTCAAATCGTCTTTGCCTGCATGTGGTGCGAGCGGCGCGGAGAACAAAGGGGAGGGATTGGTGGTGCCGCTGAATGCCGATGCGGTGTTGATGGCATGCACCAAGGAATCAATGTCATGGACCGCGCTGCAGCGGAAAGGAACAGTGCGTTGACCGTCATGACAGTAAGCGGCACCGGGGAAGGCCGGTGGAATCAAAGCTGCATCCTTGGTGCCGATCAGTTCATTCGATTGCATTTGGTCGGTGACGCGTAGGCAGATGCTCAGCGATATGTTGGCCTTCATATCGGCATGGACCTGACCCATGGGATTTTGCGTGCATACGATGAGATGCATACCCAAAGAGCGTCCGAGCGACGCCAATCGATTGAGTCGCTGCATATAGTCGGGTAGACGGTCGCGCAATGCATGGAATTCGTCAATGACCACCACGAGCCGTGCAGGGGGATGGGAAAGCTGGTCGAATCTGGAAACGCGTTCGGCACTTACCAAGGCCTCCCTGCGTGCCAATTCTTGTTCTATGGCGTTCAGCGCACGGACGGCATGGGCGAGGTCAAGATCGCAGACGTTGCCCACGGTATGCGGCAGACGCTCCAAAGCGTTGAAGGTCGATCCTCCTTTGAAATCCAGAAAGACGAAATGGAGGGTTTGAGGACTATGCCGAATCGCCAATGCCATGCACCAACTGATCAGCAGTTCGGATTTCCCCGAGCCTGTGGTCCCCGCGACCATGGCATGTGGTCCGGATGATGCCAGATCTATATGGAATATGCCATGTTCTGACATGCCGATGCCGTTCGTTGGGGAACGGACAAGCCAATTACGCACGATGGTGCGCCATATGAGCGGGTCGTTGTCCAGGCCATGCAGATGCTCAAAACTTATGGACGGCATGTCGGCGAAAAGCTGAGCATGGTCGATTTCGTTTCCGTTATGATGCGTTGGAACCGGCGAATCGCTTCCAGTAATGGTGTTGCTGTTCGTTTCTTCATGCCTGACGCGCATGATCATGGTGATGAGCATCAATGCGCTGCCGAGCAGACTCGGAGCGAGCATCGCCGCATAGAGCCAATGACGTTGCATACACATGACAATCAGCATGATGAGCTGCGCCAGCAAAGGCGCGCTCCAACTCAATACAGTGAGATGTTGTTCGCTTATACGGTGAGGGGCCTTTTTGTTCATACGGCCAGCATGGGCAAGAGCGGCGGCATGCCGCAAGCCAATATGAGGGTTGTGGTCGGAGAATGTGGGTTATCCACATCCTCCGGCGTGTCGTCAGTTTTGCTGTTCGGCCAGCGTGCCCACGGTTCCTGCGGAATGCGTGCCGTGTGAGAGTTCGGAGAAAAGCTGGATGTTCTTCGCGTCATCCAGCAGAACGCACGATCCGACCCCATCGACGTAATAGTCCGGATCGGTCCAATACACGCTTCCCGAAATGCCATCCTTGCCTGAGGCGCTTTTGAAAGCCAACGCCATCCGAAGCAGAGAGGAAGTCGATGCTTTCTCATCCACGGTTACGGAGCTCAACGCCGCTGCGGCGACCTTTTTGGTCTTGTTGAAATTCGTGAGCGTCTGTTTGGAAGCGCCCTTCTTGACGATGGCGTTGATCACCTGGCGCTGACGTGCGGCACGGCCGAAATCGCCTTGCACATCGGCATATCGCATACGGGAGAACGCCAAAGCGGTGTTGCCGTCCACGGTGTGGCATCCGGCGGTCCAGTTCATACCCGAATAAGGGTCATTCACATTCTGGTCGTAGCATAGGTCCACGCCTCCCAAGGCATCGACCACTTTGACGAGTCCGCCGAAGCGGACCATTGCCACATGGTTGATTTTCTGGCCGGTGATGTCCTCCACCTCGTTGACCAACTGTTTGCGGCTGTACAGCTGCGCCACGGCGTTGATCTTCATATAGCTCCCATCGATTTCCACCAGGGAATCGCGAGGAATGGAAATCAGCGAGGACGATCCTGTCTTCGGCTTGGTGAGTACAAGAATGGTGTCGGTTCTGAAACCTTCGACGTCACCGGCGTCTCCGATGGTGCCCTCACGTTCGTCGGAGCCAAGAATAAGCCAGCTTTCGCCGGCGGTGTCCGCTTTGGATGTCAGCCAGGTCTGTTTGTTGAGCTGGTCATCGACCCAGTTCCAAGCGGAGAATACCCCTATTCCCAGTGCGAGAATCAGTACAAGGAAAATGGAAAGGACGATATGTCCGACGCGAGGTCTTCTTTTTGGCACGGAAGCCGTCGCTGGAGAGGATGGAACAGATCGGAGCGCCGTGGAGACGGAGGATGACCCCCGGAACTGCTGCGTTGGATTGGCCGTGCGGGTATGTTCTGGAGCGAAGGACACCGGAGATGATGAAGGGTTTCTTCTTGTCTCGCTCGTTGCCCGTGCCGCAGGCTGGAAGCTTTGCGGAACCGAGGAAGAAGGACGCGCCGTGCGTTTGGCCGGTTTTACGGATGATGCATGGTCGGAACGTTTCGCCGGTGCGAAACTCGCTGGCTGGCTCGGTGCGCTTTGCGAGCGGGAGGAATCCGTGGACGGCATGGTTTTTTTGCGTCCTGATGACGGAATGAAACTTGGTGGCACGCTCGTAGGCTCTTTTGCTCCTTTGCCTTCACTCATGGTTCCTCCAAAAAGATTCGTCCCTGCGTCATACGTTGAAAGGGGACGTGATTGCGTGGTCTACGTCAGTTCTTTGCCGGAACGGCACATACGGTCGCATTAAGGTATCGATCCGCAAGGCCGATGTACTGGCCCGTGGTCGCGTCATGAATGGAGCCGTCATCCGGGTCGACGGTGCCGCCAGTGCTTGGATCGACCAACGTGCCGTCGGATTTGGTGATCAGTCCCGTGACGGGATCGGGAGTCTCGGCAGTGGTGTCCGACTGGTTGCTGTCGGTCGTGCCGGAATCGTCGGAGCTGGCTGAATTATCTGAACTGGTGTCGGAGGAGTCGCCCGAGTTTGAATCGGCGGTATCGAAAATCGGCTTGCCCGCTCGCATCTTCTCCCAGAGATTGTCGGCTTCGTCGGTCCAGACGGAACGGTTGGGGTCGGACGGTGCTGGGACCACGGGGACGGTCTGGGTCTGCAGGTTGGTCATGGTGAAATTCTTCAGGCTCATGGCAAGTCCCGCCAAAGCCGCGGTATCAGCCATGCCTTGGGATATGTTGAGCGATTTCAGCGCGGATTTCGCCAGCTGGTACAGCTGCGCGGTATCAGTGAACAGATTCTTGCTGAGCGCCTCGCTCAGCAGCTGCTTGATGAGATACTGCTGACGTGTGGTACGCGAGGTGTCGGATCCGTCTCCTATGCCGTGACGGATCCGGGCGTACTGCGTCGCCGCAACGCCGTCAAGATGGTGCATGCCCTTGTCGAGATTGAGTCCGGTGTACGGGTCGTTGACGTTCTGCGGAATGCACAGGTCCACGCCGCCGACTGAATCAATCATCTTGACCAGGCCGGCGAAGTCCACGACGATGAAGTTCTGAATATTCAACCCGGTGAGACTGTTCACGGCGTTCAGCGTGCAGCTGGCCGCCGAGGAGAGATCTCCGCCGGTTTTGTAGGCACCTGCGAAGATGGAATTGAACATGACGTTATACTGTGCGGGAATCGTGCCCTTCGACGTTTCGCACTGAGGCACGTCCACCAGGGAATCTCGTGGAATGGAGACCAGGTTGATTTCCTTGCGGTCGGCGGAGATCTGCACAATCATGGCGGTGTCGGCCTGATGGTTGCCGATGACGTCATCGAAACTGCCTCCGATGGCTTGGTTCTCCGCGCCGTCACGGGAATCCTGTCCGATCAGCACGAACTCGATCGGCTTGCCGGAGTTCGGATCGATGATGGATGCGTCCGTATTCAGGGAACCCTGGCCGATCACGCCGACCGAATTGTTCTTGATGATGCCATTGACGTCCATCCAAGTAGCGGCAGCTGCAGTGCCGACGAACACCAGAGTCGCGGCGATTGCCGCGGCGACTGCGGTCCTGACGTGATGCTGCACGCGATATCCCAGGCTGTGACGTGGTTTCGCATCCTGAAGACCATTGATGTTAGGAAGCTTATTGCCGGTTGATGACGTTGCCACGGTGTTGCCTTCCTGATTGAGATGCGCGTTTGACGCAATGCTTTTAGAACCTACCACTATCCAAATGGGCAATTATAGGGTTAATGGCCGATTTTCACCGATTCTGCGACTGTAGACCCCAGATTGGGCTGAACTTTAGCATGGATTTTCTGAAATATAGGCATTGACACGGGGAAACTTGACAAAATTACATTGCGTGTGTGTAATTTGAAGCGGTGTGAAAGTATGCGCATAAAAGGTGCGCACACAATTATGGGAGGACTCATGTGGGGCGTGACTGATGAGTCTTCTGAGAATCCGCTTGCTGAACTGTGGGGTTTGTTCAAGCGGGATGATGACGTGTCTTGGCAGCACAAAGCGCTGTGCTCGCAGACCGATCCCGAAGCATTCTTCCCGGAAAAAGGCGGTTCCACCAGGGATGCGAAGAGGGTTTGCGCCCAGTGTGAAGTCCGTGAACAGTGCCTGGAATGGGCCATCGACCATGATGAGCGTTTCGGTATCTGGGGCGGTATGAGCGAGCGTGAGCGTCGTCGCTACAAAAAAGAGCACAAGGAACGGGCTTGAAGGCATGGTGCGTCCCGTGCGTACACTTAAATTATGAATTCTAACGCCAGCAGCGATATCCAGACAATCGTGACCGATGTGCTGAACAGCAGACCGTATACGCATCGGCAGGACGTCGATATGTCCGTGGCTGCGGTGATCACCGCGCAGCATGACCTTCGATTCCTCGCTTCTACCGTTGGAGCGGTGCTTGCGCAGCGCATGCTTCCAGGAATGATCGTTATCGCCGATTGCACGGGGCAGATCGAGCAGCCCATGCAGATGACCTTCGATGTCATTCACTCATCACAGGATGTGCTTACGGAAGTGCCGGAAGCCAAAACGGTGAGGGTCATTCTGGTGGGAGTGAAGCAGGCGGCGTCCTTCATGGACGCTGTAACGCGTGCGATGGATCAGATCGGCATTGATGCCGGCATCCGCGCGTTGTGGACCTTGCATGACGATTCGCGGCCGGCGGATGACCGGTGCTTCGAGACGTTGCTGGATGCGTGGAGAAACACGCCGACAGCCGCGCTGCTCGGTGCCAAGCAGTTGGATTGGCAGGCGAAGAACCTGCACAATGTGGGTTTGTATGCCGGGCACCATGATGTCGTTTCCTTGGTGGTCGACGGCGAGCCTGACCAGGAGCAATATGACGGGCGTCAGGATGTGCTGTCGGTCTCCCTATCGGGCGCGTTGGTGCCGTTGGCTACGTTGCGTGCGTTCGAAGGGGCTGACCCCTGGTTCGGCACCTTCGCGGAATCCACGGACCTGTGCCGCCGCATATGTCTTGGCGGTGGGCGTGTCGTAGTGGTTCCCCAGGCTCGCATCGCCCACAGAAGAGCCCGATTCGAAGGAATCCGTTCCAAGAACGGGCGCCCTGTGGAAGACGAGGACGGTCGCATCGATCCGTATCTTGCCGTACGCGAGGCGAATGCCAAATACGCGTACACTGACATGCACCGTTCATGGTGGCCGTTGCTTTGGCTGTGGTCCATCATCCAGTCGTTGGGATTGGCCGTGCTTTGCTTGGCGCGCAAACAGCCGTATCATGCATGCTGCGAGCTGGCGATGCCGTGGCGTGCGCTGCTGCGTCTGCGGGGTGCTTGGCGCGCCCGTGCGCGGTTGTGCAGGCAAAGCAAGGTCACGCTTAAATCGCTATCCACGCTGTCTGCGAATCATCGGCAGGTCAGGGAATGGCTCGACCGTCGCCGTGCGTTGCGCGACCAGAGGGATGTCGTGCTGCTCAGTCCTCTTGAGAAGGACCATCTGCGTAAACGGTTGCTGCGTAGATGGGGATTGGCCTTCGGCGCGGCGCTGATTGCCGGCATATGGATAGTCGTGCTGTATTGGGACGTGCTTCGTTCCGTATGTTCGGGTGCGTCGATGTATTCCGCACAGCTGTTGCCCACGGGCGCGAGCTTCACCCAGTTGCTTCATACCGCGACCACGTCATGGTCGTATGCCTCAGGCACGGGCATCAGTGCGCCTAACGCGCCATGGCTGTTGGTGCTTGCGCTGGCGTCGGTGCTCACTGGTGGACATGTTGCCGGAGCTGTCGGACTGATGTTCTTCCTTGCAGCCCCGCTCATGGTGTTTTCCTTCTGGGCGCTGGCCGGCATCTTCACCCGCTCGGATGCGGTGCGCTGCGTGGTCGCGTTGGCGTGGTTCGCGTTGGCGTTGTCCATGGGACTTTATGATGACGCGGATGTCACGATGCTGACGGTCATGGTGTTTCTTCCGGCCGCTTTCGCCTTCTCGTTCCGTGCGGTCGGCATGTATCGGACGGAGGATCTGGTCAATCCCCACGCGTCGGTCCAGGCGGCGGCGGTTGCGGCGCTGTGTTTCATTCCGGTCGTCGCCGCGCAGCCGCAGTTGTTGCTGCCGCTGATGCTCACCTTCCTGGGATTCCTGCTGTTCGTCCGCTCCCATAAGCCCGCGTTGCTTCTGATTCCGCTTCCGGCGGCGTTCGTATGCGCGCCGACGTTGGTCAATGCCGTTCGTTTCGCTTCCGACGGTACATGGCGTCAGCTGTTCGGCAGCGTCATGCTGCCCTCCTCCGCGCATGATGGCAAACCGGTCGTCGCGAATCTGTCTGATCTGTTGCTGCGGGTGTTCGGCATCGGCGCCGACGGTGGCGCATGGCGGTATGTGGCGGTTTCCATACTGGCGTTGATCGTATTGCTGGCCGCGGTGTCATTGGTGTTGCCTTTCGTGCTGCGCGTGTCCCGTATGATGTGGGTCGCCGTGTTCGCGGGATTGGCGACGGCCTTGCTGTCCGCGGCGATTGCGGTGGCCGTCGATGTGGATGGTCCGGTCTCCGGTTCCATGCTTCCGGGAACCACATATGCGATGATGGGCTTGCTCGCCTGCATCTGCATGATGTCGGGCGGCGCGGTTCGACGTTTCGTCATGCTGAGACAGCATGAGAAGACCGGCGCCGTCGAAATCGAAGGACGCGGCTCGAAGGCAGTGTCGATTGCCTCGCATGTGGGTCGTGCCGTATTGGTTTGCCTGTTGGCCGTCTCCGTCGTGGCCTGTGCGGGATTCAACTATGTCGAATGCGATCACAGCCAGGTAAAGACCAGCGATGCTGGACTGCCGATGGTGGCGACCGATTTCCTTGGGCAGGATGATGCACGTCGCGTGCTTGCCTTGCGTGCCGATAGCGCCGAATCGGTCAGCTACAGTGTGATGCGTACCGGTCGTGGCGACTTGATTGACAGCTCTCCCGCGCAACGCGTCGAAGTGGTTTCGGGACGTTCCGACGGGTCCAGCAGAACCATTGCGCAGGATTGCGCCCAGTTGCTGGCCAATGCCGATTCCGATGCCATCAACGAGCTTGGCAAGTTGGGTTTCGGCGGCATTTACGTTATCAAGCAGAACGGCGACAAAGCGCAGCGAGAGGCCTCGAACCAGCTCAATTCGAACATTGGAGCCTCCGACGGGACACAGAATGTCGTCAGTCTGGATAATGGCACGTATTATCGTTTGACGGTTCAGGATCTATCCAAGCAGCATATCAATCGAAGCGGGCTTGATAAGGCCGGCTCAAGTGTGTGGCGTCGTTCATGGCTGTGGTGCATGGGCGTCGTTCTTGTAGCGTATTGCCTGGTGGCGCTTCCGCGCATTCGTCGTCAGGGTCTGGAGGAAGCATGAGCAGACATTCTCGTCCCAATACGCCTTTGCGTATTGCGCTTGCCGTAATCTCGGTGTTGCTCATCGTGGTCCTGATGGCCGTGACGCTCATATACCGGCCATCATGGCTGCATGCGGACACGCCCACGGTGGAACGCTCCTCGGTGGGTCGTACCGTCAGCCCCCGGCAGCGGCAGACGTACTGCCCGTCTCGCATGACCATTGCCGATACCGATGCCTATGGAGATAGCGAATACCAGGCATCCAACGGCAATATCGCGTCTTCCGCGAGATACGCCGCCTTCGGTTCGGTGTTCCATTCATCCGTCGCCTCGATGGGAGCCGACATGACGGCATCCGTGTCGATGCTGGACAAAAAAGACGACTCGTCCGATGACATCTTTGTGGCTTCCGGCAATGTCGATGACGGCTCCCGATTGCAAGACACGCGTCTGCTGACGGCTTCGAACGGTACCGGCGCGGTTTCCTCAGTGATGTCATGGGCCACGGACGGTGATTTGAAGGGCGTATCAGCAGCCTCCTGCGTCGTGCCGGCGCTGAAACAGGCGTTCCTGCTTTCCGGTACGAAGACCGGCTTGACGCAACAGCTTGTTGTGGCCAATCCCTCCGCCAAGGACACATCGGTGACCATCAGAATCTGGGGCTCCGACAAATCCGGCGCGCTGGCGCTCTCCACCGGATCGACGCTGACCGTGGCCTCAGGCAAGGAAACGGTACTGAATCTTTCCGCAGCTGCTTCCGGCCAAGACGCGCTGTATGCCACGGTGACTGGAACGGACACTCCTGTGGCCGCAATCGTCCGCACCGTCTCCATGGACGGATTGACCTCAAAGGGATCGGATTACGCGCTTCCGAATAACGCTTTCGCGAAATCTCTGGCCCTCTACGGCTTGAATGGCGGAGACCATGCGACACTGTACCTGTATACGTCCCGCAAAACGGATGTCACCGTATCCTGGATCGACTCCAAGGGGGCACAGCAGACCAATCAGCAGGAGCTGAAGGCGAACCGCGCGTCCGCCATCGATCTTGGAGACGTTCCAAAATCCGCTACCGGCATCGCCATAGCCGCTTCCGAACCGGTGTCTGCCACGGCGAAGATTTCAGACGATGGCCCCGATGGGCAGTCCGATTTCGCCCTAGTCAATGCGTCCGCTCCGGCGAAGATCTCCGCCATCGCGGTTCCTGACCAATCCACCGCGACGGTAGGCTTCGTCAACACCGCGGATGGGGATCGGACCGCGATCGTGACGGCTTACGACACGGACGGCAAACAAGTGGACAGGCGTGAAATCGCCATCCGTCCCTCGGCCTCGACGTCGGTGCGCATCGCCGATATTAATGATGGCGATGTCGCCGCCATCCGTTTGAAGGATCCCGCCCAAGCCGTGGTCTGGAATCTTCGTGTCGGACAGAAAGATGTGTCCGGTGCGAAACTCGCCGGACTTGCCATCATCGGCGCCGTCGATTTGAAGGAGGCCAGAGAGCAGGTCTGGGCGAATCAGGATATGACTGTTGTCCGTTGAAAGTCACATGCCCCAATCAGGATCTATTTCTTCCGGACGGCGTCCGTAGATTTCCGCCAGACGTGAGACCACCTCGTCCCTGATTGCGAATTGCAGGTCCATACGGTTACGGGCATGCGATTGCAGCGGCATGCGGTACAGCACGATACGGGGTGGAATGCCGTGCCCGGCGGGAAATGACTGCGATCCAAGATGCGGAACGTCCTCCCAAGGCGCGGGATCGGATGGCGGAACATCCTCCACAGCGAATTGGACCGGAGCTATGAGCTCAGGCCATGCCCCGTTGAGTCTGCGGATTTGCGCCACCAGCATATCGTCGAACATACCGCTTCTGGTACGGTACCGGGGCAGTCTGGTACCAAACATGGGCGTACGCGTGCCACGTCCATGGCGGTTGCGGTATATCGGGGTCTCCCAAGGCATCTGTTGCATGGTTTCTACCTTATCAGGGCTTATTCGAAACATGCGATACCATGGTATGGGCTGCTCGACAAGGGGAGAAATGATCATGGCGGATATTTCCGTACCTTATTGGAACATCGTTGATGTCAACATGCTGTGCGAAGGCGCGCGGCTGATTGGGTTTGACCTCGACAACACGTTGGCGCGGTCCAAGAAACCTATGAAAGCGGACATGGCCGAATGCTTCTCTGCATTGACATCATTGATTGACGTCGCGGTGATCACCGGCGGCAAATACTCGTTGCTGCAAAGTCAGGTGGTGGACAGGCTGTCCGACCATGCCGACAAGTCGAAACTTCACCTCATGCCGACCAGCGGAACCCGCTACTACCGGTGGGACGGGCAACGGTGGGGGAAAGTGTTCTCCCACGATCTAAGCGACGAGGACCGTGCCAAGGCGAAGGAATCGCTGGAACGGAATGCTCGTGAGCAAGGCATTTGGGCCACTCATGTCTGGGGCGAGCGCATCGAGGACAGAGGCAGTCAGATCACCTTTTCCGCATTGGGGCAGCTTGCCCCCGTCGAGGCCAAGGAGGCTTGGGACCCCACCAACGAGAAGAAGAACCGATTGGCCTGTGCGGTTGCTGCCGAACTACCGAATCTTGAAGTAAGACCTGGAGGCTCCAGCAGTGTTGATATCTCGCAGCGTGGCGTCGATAAGTCGTTCGCCGTCCGTGAACTCGCGGATATTCTCGATATCGAGGTCGGCCAGATCGTGTTCATCGGAGACCGGATGGAACCCGACGGCAATGATTATCCCGCGGCGAAGGCCGGCACAAGGGCTGTCAAAGTGAACGGTCCCGCGGATACCGTGAAATTATGCGACGAGATCATTGCCAGATTGTCCCGATGACGGAGCCGGCGTGAATCTGATGGCGGGTTCATTCGCGCATATGGCGAATCTGTTGTTCCCACGAGGCTGTGCGGGATGCGACAAGCCTGATGACGTGTTGTGCGATGCCTGTCTTGCGTCATTCGACTGCGAACTGTCCCAACCATTGGAAACGGCTGAGATGGGTCGATGGTTCGCGTGCGGATGGTATCGGGGTGCCGCCAGACAGTCGATTCTGGCATGGAAAGACCACGGAGACGAGGAATGCGACCGTCCGTTCTCGGATGCGTTGTGCAGGCTTGCGGAACGCGCCGGTGTGATTGACGCCATGGATGGCGTTCGTGAGATCTGCGATACCATACTGGTCGTTCCCGCGTCGTCGTCGATTGCTTCCATGCGTCAGCGCGGACGACGGCACATGATGCCGCTGGCAAAACGGTTGTCGGCGTTTCTACGGTGCCGGACAGGTTTCCGCGTACAGGTATGCGATGCGTTGACGAACAAAGGAATCAAAGGCAAATCCGTCGAGACCAAGGGCACGGAACAGAGGGCGCAACGCCTTAAGGGGCATGTCATGGTTCGTCCGGGCGTCACCCTTCAAAACAAGGCGGTGATTCTGGTGGATGACATCGTCACCTCTGGAGCCACCATGCGTCGTTGTGTTGACGCTCTAACTTCACAGGGAGCTTTGGTCATTACCGTGCTGGCGTTGGCACACACTCCGGCCGGCAGACCTTTGACGGCGTAAATCGTCACTCGTCATCGGAAATGTGATATTTCGGCAAAGTGATTTCGAAATCGGCGCCGCGCGGATCATCCACCACTCGTACCGTGCCGCCATGCAACTGCGCCGCCCATCGGGCGATTGACAGTCCAAGACCGGTTCCTCCCGATTCGGTACCTGGTCCCGTCTTGCCTTTGACGAATCGACGGAAGATATCGGACCGCGCTTCTTGGGGAATCTGCGAGCCGAAGTTGACGACATTCGTCACAATCGTGCCGAAATCCTTGTTTTCATGCGCTTCGATGAGCACCGCGGTATTGTCTGCGGAGTGTTTGAGCGCATTGGCGATGATATTGGTGAACAACTGGCGCAGACGATCCTGATCGCCTTCCATTTCGATGTCGTCGGGCACGTGGATTTCGATATTGTGGGCATGCCCGGCATCGGCGATTTCCAACGGTTCCACGGTTTCGTCGATGAAATCCGCGAAATTGAATTTATCGATCTGCAGGCTCGCTGCACCGGCTTCCATGCGGGACAAATCAAGCAGAAACGCGATCAGATCCGACAAACGGTGCGTTTGGTTGAGAATGCTTTCCAGATTCGATGGGGTCGGTTCCACAACGCCGTCGGCCATGTTCTCGACCATGGCCTGCAACGCGGATACAGGCGTACGCAGCTCGTGGCTCACATTGGCTACCATGTCCCGTCTCATCTGGTCGGCATGCTGCAGTTCCTCCGCCATCTCATTGAAAGACAAAGCCAGCTGTCCGACTTCGTCGCGGCTGTTGGCATCGACATGCACCCGGACGGTGTAGTCGCCGTCCGCCATAGCCTCCGCGGCATCTCGCATCTCGCGCAGGGGAGAGGTGAGTCCTCTAGAGAAGAAATAGGTGATGCCCAAGGCCACCACCAAAGTCAGCGGCATGGCGATCCAACCGGACCAGCCGAATTTCAGGAGGAACCAGCACATGGCAAACGCGATGGCAGTGGCGATAACGATCAGTGCGCTGAGTTCCAGCTTCAGAGATGAGAACAAATCAACCGGCTTGACGCGAGGTTTCATCGCATCAAGCCGGGATTGCTGTTGTTTTTTGGATGCCATCACGCGGTCGGCGGCTCGAAAGCGTAGCCCACGCCATGCACGGTGCGGATGGTATCGGCACCGAGCTTATGGCGCAGCGCCTTGACGTGGCTGTCGACGGTGCGGGTGCCGGATGCGTCGACCCAGTCCCAGACCTCTTCGAGCAGCTTTTCGCGGGTGAGCACCGACTTCGGGCGGCGGGCCAGCGTGGCCAGCAGATCGAACTCGGTGGGGGTCAGATGCACCTGTTCGCCGTTCACGGTGACGATGCGCTGGGCCGGGTCGATGACCATCGAACCGAAGTCGAGCAGCTTCTCGTTCTCCGAGTTCTTGGCGATGACCTTCGCCCTGTCCACACGACGAAGTAGCGCCTTGCACCGGGCGATGAGCTCGCGCATGGAGAACGGCTTGGTCATGTAATCGTCGGCTCCGGCACCAAGACCGATGACCTTGTCGGCCTCGTCGTCTCGCGCCGTCAGAATCAGCACAGGCACAGGACGTTCAGCCACGATGCGCTTGGTGGCCTCAAGACCATCCATCACGGGCAGCATGATATCCATGATGACCAGATCCGGACGGAGCGTGGAAGCGGCCTGGACGGCGCTGGCGCCGTCGGAAGCCACGCGCGCGGTCCAACCCTCCGCAGTGATGCGCTGCGCGATGGCGGTGGCCAAGGTCGGTTCATCTTCGACCACCAGAACGGTACGTGGAATTACTGTGGATTGTGCTGATGAATTGAGCATAGCGTTCCGCCTTTCTCAGAGTTCCGGCTTCAAGAATACTGCTCCCAGTGCCGGAACGGTGATTTTCGCGGACCAATCACGGGAATGATACTCACCCTTGACCGCCTTGAAGGTGCCGTTGTGAATATCGGAACCGCCGTACTTCTTATCGTCCGTGGTCAGCACTTCGGTCCACTTGCCGCCCTTGGTGAGCGGAACCTGGTAATCCTCCCATGCCTCGCCCGAGAAGTTCACGACAACGACCATCTGCTCGTCATCCTTGCCGATACGCACGAAGCTGAGCGTGTTATGGTCGGCGTCATCGCTGGTCAGCCATTGGAATCCGGCAGGATCGAAGTCCTGGCTCCACAATGCGGGAGACGCCTTGTACAGGGTGTTCAGGTCGGCGACGAGCTTCTGCACGCCACGGTGGTCAGGCCAATTGAGAGCATCCCAATCCACCGAACCGTCATGATCCCATTCGCCGTACTGCGCCACCTCATTGCCCATGAAGGAGAGCTTTTTGCCCGGATGGGCCCACTGGTAGGCGAACAGCGCGCGCACGCCGGCATAGCGCTGCCAGTCATCGCCCGGCATCTTGCCGAACAGCGAGCCCTTGCCGTACACGACCTCGTCGTGGCTGATCGGCAGCACATAATGCTCCGAGTATGCGTACACCATGGAGAAGGTGATCTCGTTGTGGTGCCACTTACGGTTGATCGGCTCCTCGTGCAGATACTGCAGGGTGTCGTGCATCCAACCCATGTTCCACTTGAGGCCGAAGCCCAAACCGCCGGCATCGGTCGGTGCGGTGATGCCGGGATACGCGGTGGATTCCTCGGCGATCATCATGATGCCCGGATTGTTCTTGTACGCGGTCGCCGTGGCTTCCTTGAGGAAGTCGATGGCCTCGAGGTTCTCTCGT
>ENA-ORSI01002172-ORSI01002172.1-human-gut-metagenome-genome-assembly--contig:-NODE-2172-length-14734-cov-7.149329_pt1 | contig 14734 bp, 13 predicted proteins | sample MGYA00242187_ERZ509154 | MGnify/ENA primary metagenome ERZ509154 (study PRJEB26280, sample SAMEA2338627) | human gut metagenome | biome: human gut; feature: human-associated habitat; material: faeces...
CCATACCTTTCTTTTACACTGATAACTATTAACTTTTACACTTATCCAAGATAGCTGGTATGGAATCTTGGATTACAATTAAGCTTTTTCAAGTCTTGCTTCCCACAAAATATTTCTTCGCCTTTTGATATAAACTATGATGGCTGTAAGTGCAGTCAGAAAAATCACACAGAGTGAGGTTTTTAAAATCACCGGTGGTATATGAAGTCTCGTTTTTGAGTTCTGAGCATCTGTACGTTTATCCGCACCTGACTGTGAACCATAAGCCTTCTCACTGCCATCACCTGATGTACTGTTTGCTGCAGCTTTTGATGTATCATCTTTTGCTGTGTCATCATTTTCTGCATCTGTATTTTTTGTATCTTCATTTGCAGCATCTTCATCTGCCGCAGTATCATTCATATGCTCACTATCATTATAAGCAGCACCGGTGTTTGTTTTCTTTCCGTTGACACCAATATAGTCAAACGGATTCTCACCTGTCACATACTCAAAATATCCCGGTGTCATCTCCACCGGAATCCATCCGAAATCATCCAGATATATTTCAACCCAGGCATGCGACTGCGAATCCTTCACCTCACATATATCCTCATCATTTTCACCGGATTTGAAGCTGTCCTCCTTTGCACAGTATCCGCTTACATAACGGCATGGAACGCCCATCTGTCTGAGTATCATCGTGCCAGCCGATGCAAAATGCACACAAAAGCCCTGTCTGCTATTTGAGAGGAAATTTTCAACTACATCCTTACCACCTGTGGAAGGAGGATTTTTGCTGTACTTAAAAGCCTTCGATGTCAGAAACTGCTGCACCAGCTGTGCTGCCGCAATCCTGTTAGCATCATTTTCTCTTATATAGCCTGTGTACATCATATTGCTTGTGAGCTGTCCTGTCCTAAGAAGCAGCTCCGCATCTTTTGCAACAATTCCGTCACCGCCCTGCTTTGCAGTATAGTTTTCCATTACATAATCATTGTATGCCGCATAAAAATCATTATTGACCTCAAGAGGCTGCTCAGGCTCAAGGATAGACATTTCCAGACTACCATCGAAAAAACCGGGACACGCCGACACCTCGATAGTCTTTGTCGCTTTATCCTTTGTAATAAAAAAGTCTTCGTCAAAATCTATATCGCCCTTGGCATCTATACTGTACGGATCGATACAGTACGGCAAATAGGTGTATTTGGTGGAAAGCTTCTTCATCGTGATTGTATACTTTTCGGTGGCCGGATTGGTCTCATCATCATAATAACCATCAAGCAGCGTGGCTAATCCGATTGTAGTCTGCCACGCTGTCATCCTTGAAGCATCATGATACTCTTTTTCCATCCCGGAAAAATCAGACTTTTTAATCCATCTGCCATTCTCATAGGTATCACCGTAGAAGCTTCTCAGATAAATATTAGAAGGCGCTCCTGCCTTTGCTTCTACCGTCATCACTGTTTTTTCACTGTAGCTTGGATAGTGATTACTAACCGTGCCATCCTGTAAATCAATCCCCACGCTGAAGAATGATTTTACGCTGCCCTCCAAATCCTTTTGAAAGGCAAGCATCTGTGGCTTTTTATCGGCAAGTGTATCAGCAAGAGGTTTAAATGAAAATACACATATGAAAAGTACTGCAGACACCGCCGCCATGTATAAAAACGCCGCCGCTATCCTTAAAGCCTCATTGCCCTGTGCACTGCCATTTGCATCATATCCTGCCACTGTGCGTGCGTTGCCATCTGCGATAAGACACCAGAGTGTACACAGCGTGAGCATAACAACCTCGCTGACACTTGGGCTTTTGCCTATGCACAGCTGTACCGCAAGCATAAGCGTTGGAAATAATGTGAGCATGCGTCTTCTTTTAATTTGAACCGCCAGTGTCACCAGCAAAAGCATAACTATAAACGATACAAAGCCAACAAATGCCCCAGCAAAGGCTTTATCTCCCTTTGGACAGACAAATGAAGTGCCATAGTACACATTTATCAGCTCAAGATACCTGCCCTTTACATACAAAAAGCCGTCTTTTATATGCTCTGCTGCCTGCCAGTTTGCAATAAACACTCCAAGCAAAAATACAAGCAGCAGACCCGTATTTATCGCATGGCGCACCCATTTTCTTGTGTCAAGCAATGTAAGCCTGTTTATAAAGCCGCTTATCACCGAAAAAATAAACAGCCACACATACACATAATATGGGCATCTCACATGTGAAACGGTCGTATTCACAACAGACACTGCACACACCGTAAGAAGTACTGCTGCAGCTGCATTGGCAAGTTCAGTAAGCAGGACGCCAAGCACTGTAAATGCATTATTATAATCAGGCTTTATCTCATTTGTATCAGATCTCTGCCATCTGCTTTTCCTAAATGACAATCTCGTTTTTTTCATCCGCTCTGCCAACTATCTCCTCTCCCCTTTTTATCTGAAGTCTTCCATCCACGCTAAGCAGACACACAAGCTTTTCTGCCCGGTACTTTTCCTCATACAAAAAAAGCGCATCATTCTTTGTATCCGGCTTTATTTTAAGAAAACTGTTCAAAAATATGTAAAAGTCCTCCTCGTCATCCACTCTGGCTCTCACAATATCGTTTATGGCGGTATCATACCACGCCACATAATGAGAGCATTTTTGATCCATAAGCGAAAAGGAAAGTGAGACAAGAAGCTTCATAAAAGCATCCGCCTGTCTGCCTTTCTTTATCCCCCTTAAATCTGCTACTATGGCCACCGCACATGCCTTTGGCAGGCTGTTCTCCTTTACCATCAGCTCATCAGTCCTTGCAGAAAGCTTCCAGTGCACACTCTGCAGCCTGTCACCGTTTTGAAACTCTCTGACATCAAACAGCTCCGACGGATCATATCCCGGTCTTAAATCATCATATATATCAGAATCCCCAAAGAAATTTCTTACTCTGTCCGTTATCCTCACAGGAATCTCATCAATCTGCGGCATCACCTCAACATTTGCATATTTTTTAACTCTTTTCGTGACATAAAAAAGCCTTGAAAAATCATATAGCTTTATCCTTACAAGCTCAAATTCATAATTGCCGCATAGGTTCACGCTGTACAAAAAATCACTGCCTCCTGACAGCCATTTTGTACTTTTTTCGCCGGATAAATTATTTTTCACCGTTACACGGTATTTAACACCATCGAAGCCTGCCTCCTTCAGCCGGCAGGAAAGACTCACCCTGATACTCTCGCCCTGTGTGGCGATAGCTATCGGAATGTTTATAGCTGCCACTGCCCGGTGCGCCTTTACAAGCAATGCTACAAATGTCAGCACCATAAACACACACATAAAGCAGCCAAGCAGTGCCAACGCAGCATTACCGTATATCATCGACATATAAAAAACTATTGCCGCAGTAATTATTCCTATCAAAAAACTAATCACGATTACCTGCCTTTTTCACATAAGTTGTCGGCTGTTTAACAGCCTTTAGTATCTCATCTATCACTGAAAGCTCTGATACGTGTGATACTCTCGCCTTGGTATTTAGCACGATTCTGTGCTTTGTCACATCCGCAAATACAGAAACCACATCAGATGGTATGACATAGCTTCGCCCACTCAGATACGCATATGCCTTTGCCATCCTAACACACGCAATCGTACCTCGCGGACTCACTCCAAGCTCAATGTACGGACTTGTCCTTGTCGCATCAACCAGATCCACAATGTACGAATAAATACTGTCATGGATAAACACCTGCTCAACCTCTCCCTGCATCTCAACAAGTCCCTGTGCATTCATAACAGGCTTTATCGTATACTCATCAGCCTTCACACTTTTGCCCTTTGCGATATCCACCTCTGCATCATGTGAAGGATATCCCATGCTCATACATATCATAAACCTGTCAAGCTGTGACTCCGGCAACAGCTGTGTACCGGCGCTGCCCTTTGGATTTTGAGTGGCCATCACTATAAACGGCTCCGGGACCTTCCTGCTTGTTCCATCCACAGTGACATTTCCCTCCTCCATAACCTCCAGAAGCGCCGACTGTGTTTTGGGACTTGTCCTGTTAATCTCATCTGCCAGAAACAGATTACACATCACAGCGCCCTCGTGGTACACAAACTCTCCGGTCTGCTTCTGATACATCGAAAAGCCAAGTATATCAGCAGGCAGCACATCCGGAGTGAACTGTACTCTGTGATTCACAAGCGCCATCGCCCTTGAAAAAGCTACTGCAAGCGTAGTCTTTCCCACTCCCGGCACATCCTCAAGCAGTATATGTCCACCTGCCAAAAAGGCAGCAAATGCCTTGATGATACAATCATCCTTGCCCTTTACTGCCTTTTTTACTTCGTCTATCACTAACTGTGCATTATTCATTTGTCTTATCCCCCGGTTAATCATTTTAAACTGCCGATGATCATCTTCATCATCTTATTCATAAATAGCTATATATATTTTACATATTTAGTATCAATATTTCAACTTTTATCCCTTAAATTAAACAATTCTTAAAATTAATCATCTCCGCTGCTACACTGTTCCGGTGATGACAAGTGTGCTCTCACCCGGTGTGACAACCCACGCTCCTGTTGTGCTATCCTGTGTATAGGTTGCAGCCGGAACAGTGATTGCACCTGCCGTGCTCGAAAATGTGCCTGTCGCCTCATTGTAAGTGTAATCTGTAGCTGCAGTCCAGGCTGTGCCGTTTAATGCGGCTGTAAGATTGTTCAAAACCGGAGCAAATGTGTCTGTTATAACCACGCCTGTGGTATTGGTTGCCGCAACGCTTCCGTAGTTTTGAATCCTGAAGGTATAGGTCAGTGTACCGTTTTCCGTCACAGGAACAGGGCTTACTGACTTAGTAATTGCAAGATTTGGCGCAGCCTCGGCATTTACTGTCTCTGCTGCTGTGACCGGAGTGATTCCGGTGCCACTAACTGTAGCAGTGTTTGTGACTGCAGCCTCTATGCCAAGAGGAGCATACTCATTTAACGCTGCCTCATAGATGACAGTTGCATTGCCACCTGCAGGGACATTTATGCCTGTTATGCTAAGAGGCGGTCCCTGGGTTACTGCAGGCGCTGCCTGGAGTGTGCCGTTTGTATAGTATTTTGCGGTGTTATTCACATAGGTTAATGGTACAAGAGTGTTGGTGTTAAAGGTATAAGCACCTAGATTGTCAGAAAGTGTCAGACCGTTTATTGCGGTATTTCCGGAGTTTACGATACTCACCACATAGGTTATTGTATCGTTTTGATTGTAGGTGTTTTTGACTGCTGTTTTCGTAGCAGAAAGCACCTCCAGTATTTCTCCGACTGCTATATTTGAATTGGCTACATTGTTGCCATAACGAAGCTGTGCCTGATTAGTAAATCGTGCCATATATTTTCCATCCTTTCATATATTCAGGTATGGTTTAATATATGACACAAATCTACAAATGCCACAGATTATTTACTGTCCTGTTTATTTTTCTCCACATCAGCCTTTTTGATAAGCTCCAGAAGCTTTTCAAGCTCCTCCTCATCCACGCCGGTGTAGCCAGAAAGCTCACTAAGGCTCGGCTCGAAACCCTTATCGGATTTTAATTTCTCCACTGCACGGTTTACCAATGAAACCTTTCCTACCACAGTATTCTCGCTCTCATCCTCACCGGTCTGCTCCCTGATACATTCTTTCATAGACTCCTCTATGGCATCCAAAAGCTCTTTTTCCACATCTATCTCATCCTCGCAGCCACAGAGCTCAGTAAGGCACATGAAAAGTCCCATGTTTCCCTCCTGTACTACGTCCTCAAAGCCCTCTGATGTAACGGCAAGCTTCTTTGCCATGGCAAGCACACTTTTGAGCCAGAAATTTGATATAGTGTGTATCACACTCTCATCACCTGCAAGCAGCTTTTTGTACATATCGTCCTGCTCGGCCTTTGTGTAATCAGGTATCTCTTCAAGCTCCTCAAGATACATCCTAAACATAGGTGAATCCGGTATGAGGCTGTCCTCGTCTATATCAGGCTCAGCTTCATTATCCTGCTTGGCCTTATTATTCTTTCCACCTGCTATGGCATCCATCGAATCTCCTTCTGAGTAAATTACATTGTTCAATGCAGCATTTTCAGACGATTCATCCCCATGTAATTCGTCCTCATGTGATTCATCCTCATAATCGCCTGCACTCTCATTCTCCTGCTCATGCGGTGTGATGAGAAATTCAAATACCATATCCTCCTGCGCCTTATTAAGCTCCATATCCTTAAAATAAGACATGATTTCATCTCTGCCAATAGGCTCCGCTGATGTCCTGATAATCTCAGCCACGCTCTGCACTGTCTCTATAAAGGTATTCTGATCTAACATATTTTACACTCTCCTGTCTGATTTCCAAAAACTACATAACTATATCAATCCCTGGATAAAAATAAACAAAATTAAAAGCGGCAGTATGAACTGAAAATACGGCTTAAGCTTCCTTGAAATCTTAAGTCCTGATCCTGTATTTGCCTCATCTATATACTTATCAAAGCCCCAGCCCCACTTTGTCACACAAAAAAGCAGATAAACCAGTGAGCCAATCGGGAGAAGCAGATTGCTTACCATAAAGTCCTCGCTGTCAAGCACATCCCTGCCTCCTATGAGGTGCAGATTACTCCACATATTGTATCCAAGTACACACGGCATACTTGCAATAAGTATTATCACACCATTTATTAGCGCAGCCTTGTTTCTGGACCAGCCAAACATATCAATGGCAAACGACATAATATTCTCAAATACCGCAATAACGGTTGAAAAGCTGGCAAAGGTCATAAACAAGAAGAAAAGACAGCCCCATATGCGGCCTCCCTGCATATTTACAAACACATTTGGCAAAGTGATAAAGATAAGGCTTGGTCCTGCGTCTACCTCCACCCCATAGCTGAAGCAAGCCGGGAAAATGATAAGGCCTGACATTATAGCCACAAATGTATCAAGAGCACATATTTTGGCACCCTCACCTGCAAGAGTGCAGTCCTTTCCCATATAGCTGCCGAATATCTCCATTGCGGCCACACCCAGACTCAGCGTAAAAAACGCCTGATTCATGGCTGCTGTTATTACATTCTTTATTCCAATTTCAGAGACCGCATCCAGATTTGGAACAAGATAGAATTTCACTCCTTCCAAAGCCCCTGAAAGTGTGATACTGTGCACCGCAAGGACAATGATAAGCAAGAGCAGAGCACTCATCATAAATTTACTGATTTTCTCAAGCCCATTCTGCAGACCACGGCTGCACACCAAAAAGCCAAGCACAACCGTAACTATCATCCAGAAAGCCATCTGCTTGGGTTCTGCAAGCATGTTTCCAAATGCAGCTGCCGTGTCATCAGTATTCATGCCTGATGTAAAATCTCCCTTTAGGAATTTAAAGAAATACGCAACCATCCAGCCTGAGACTGTTGTGTAATACATCATGAGCATGTAGCAGCCAAGCATGGCTATCCATCCGTGAATATGCCATTTACTGCCCTCTTTCTCAAGAGCCTTGTAGCTCATCACAGCACTTTTTCTGCTGGCCCGGCCTACAGCAAGCTCCATCGTAAGCACCGGAAGTCCCATGCATACCAGAAATATAAGGTAAAACAGTACAAAAATACCGCCACCGTTTTGACCTGTCACATACGGAAAACGCCATACATTGCCTATGCCTATAGCGCATCCTGCACTTACCAGTATAAATCCCAGACGTGATTTAAATGATTCTCTTTTCATATTTATATATCTCCTATTGTTATTGCGTTACGTTATCACCCTGCTGTGAGCATTGACTATTGCTTTGTGCTTTATTACTCTCCTCAAAGACTCGCAGCTCCTTTATTGCCTGTCCACCCATCAGATAGAGAATACCTGTATTGAATATAGTCATAAGGCCGATTCCTACATCTCCGAGATCCCAGACAAATGTGTATGCCGCGATACCGCCTACAAACAGCATAACAAGAGCCAGCACCTTGTACATGGTCTGTGAAATCCAGTTATCCCCAAACAGGTACGCAACATTACTCCTTGCATAAAAAAGTATACCAAGGAAGGTGGAAAAGCTGAATAAAAACAATGTGACTGCTATAAAAATAACTCCAAAATCTCCAAGATGATACCTCATAGCTGACTGTAATAAATCCATGCCCTCTTTCCCTGCCACTATATTCTCCGGTGCAGTGAGCATGATCATTGCCGTACAGCTGCAAATCACTATCGTATCTATAAATACACCGAGCGCCTGCGTCAGTCCTGCCTTTACAGGAGTATCGCACTCTGCCGCCGCTGCTGCGCATGGAGCTGAGCCTGAGCCTGCCTCATTTGAAAAAAGACCTCTCTTTACACCATTCATGAGCACCGCTCCAAAGCCTCCCGCAGCCACCTGCCTGATACCGAAGGCTTCCTCAAATATCCTTGAAAAAACCGATGGCATCATGCCTATATTTTTAATTATGATAAAAATGGTTATGGCAAAATAGCACACCGCCATGATAGGAACAACTATGTCAAGCACCTTTACCGTAGCATTTTTCCTAAGCACTATTACAGCAGCCACTGCCACCAGAATTATTGTAGTATAAATAGGTGGTACGCCAAATGCATTTTCAAAGGATGATGTGACAGAATTGCTGATCACCTGACTTATGCCACACCAGCAGATTAGTCCGGATATAGCAAACAAAACAGCTATAATAACATGTTTTTTCTTTTTGCCTGATTTATCCTCAAAGTAATGGTGTATGTAATACGCCGGACCTCCACGATAGCCTGAGTACAATGGATCCGGCTCCTTGTGAAGCTGTGCCAGTGTAGCCTCCACAAAAGCCGTGGATGAACCTATAATGGCTGTTATCCACATCCAGAAAACCGCACCGGCGCCGCCTGCCGAAATTGCCGCAACAACACCGACCAGATTTCCCATACCGACACGGGTTGCCGTCGAAACGATCAGTGTCTGAAATGAAGACAGACTGTTTTTTTCTTGTTTCTTCTCAACCAGTGCCTGCACCATATCCGGGAACAGGCGAATCGGCAGAAAACGCGTCCGAACCGTAAAATAAATTCCTGTAGGAATCAGTAATATAATCAGAAGCGAAATCCCCAGAGTGCTGCCGCCCGGCAGTGGAATCTGCACCAGATCTCCCCACAGAAAACTATATACTTTCTCAATCAGAGTAACTATCATACTTTAAACCCTCTTCCATACTCACAACATCCGGGATACATGCTGCTCACGTCATCTACAACAGCCTGATTCCCGGACAGATTCCATAATAGTATAGCCCATATTAACCCTTAAACGCAAGTACTTTTAGGGTTTAAAGTCAAAAACTTTAAATAATTAAAGCTTTCAACTATGTTTGAAGCCTACAGCATCGTTTAACATGGAATTTCATCAAGTATTGTTTGCATTATCTAAATACCATTGGTTCACTGGTAACTAAGTATGTACCGGATTATCTGAATGAAATCGTTGAGCAGCTAGTACTTTTATGGGAACTGGATACAAGTACATTTGTTTACGGAAGTGGAAAGCGAAAATCCAAAGAACAGCGTCATTATGAACACTTGACTACTTTCTGTCAGAAACTTCAAGAATACATACAAAAAATTGAAATCTGTGGTCCTAATCGAAACAGTTACTCTAAAACAGATAACTCAGCTACCTTTATGCGTATCAAAACGGATTACATGGGCAATGATCAGCTTCTGCCAGCATATAATGTACAGATTGGTGTAGCAGATGAATATATTGCAGTTGTTGACGTGAACCATTATCGTTCGGATATGGATTGTTTCGTTCCTTTGATGGAGCACTTCAAACAAACTTATGGATTCTATCCCAAATATCCTGTGGCAGATGCTGGATATGGCTCATACAACAATTATATTTTCTGTGAACAGAACGGAATTGAAAAGTATATGAAATTTCCAATGTTTAAAAAGGAAACTAAGGATCGGAAATATCATGAAGATCCATTTCGTGCAGTTAACTTCAGAATTGATGAGCAAGGTGTCATGAGATGTCCTAACGATAAAGCATTCCATTTTTTATACAGAAAAAATGTGAGGGGAAATCAATACGGACGTAAGGAAGAACTGTATGAATGCGAAGACTGTAGTGGATGTCCATATGCAGAGAAATGTAAGAAGACAGATAAGAATCGAACCGTTCGGATCAATCAGGAATTAACTTCCATGCATCAGGAAGTAATCGAAAACCTAGAAAGTATCCACGGTGCGTTATTACGAATGAACCGTTCGATACAAGCAGAAGGCACTTTCGGAATTATGAAAAACGACCGTTGGTACAAGAGAATTGTCCGAAGAGGTATTCATTCAGTCAAACTGGAAGTTTTACTCGTGGCGATAGGCCACAATCTATATAAATATCAGAAAAAAAAGATGAGAAACAGAACTGCCGCATAGATTCAAAAAAAGAATTTCTATGGGGTAGGGGAAGTGCGCTTTCTTTGCGCATGATTTCAGTCATTTATACACAACAGGTACAAAAAGGGAGATGCGAAAAAACTCAATCGAGTTTTTTCACATCCCCTTTTTACTATATAATCAGAAGATTACATTAGAACTTCAAGCTTATATAATAAAGCTGTACGAATGTTGTATTGGGGGATATTATTTACCAGTATATTTCTCTTCACAGTATTTACATCTGTATACCTGCTTAACAGGGTCAGAAAGAACAAATACATGGTCAAGACCCTGTTCAATAGAAGTAATACATCTAGGATTCTTACATTTGATAACATTAGTAATCTGCTTTGGTAATGAAAGTGATTTCTTATCTACTATCTGTCCGTCTTTAATAATATTAACAGTGATATTATGATCGATAAATCCTAATACATCTAAATCAACAAGGTCAAGTCCGCCCTCAATCTTGATAATATCCTTTCTTCCCATTTTACTGCTTCTTGCATTCTTGATAATAGCAACCTGACAGTCGAGTTCGCCAAGACCAAGGTTATTATATATCATCATTGATTTGCCGGCTTCAATATGGTCTAGTACAAAGCCTTCATTAAGTTGTCCTACATTTAACATAATTACCCTCCTATATTTACTTGTTATTAAGACCAAGAAGTGTCATAATAAGAGCCATTCTTACATATACACCGAATTGTACCTGTTTAAAGTAAGCAGCTCTTGGGTCATCATCTATATCTACTGATATTTCATTAACACGAGGAAGTGGGTGAAGAACATACATATCCTCTTTTGCAAGAGCCATTTTTGACTTATCAAGTATATAGAAATCTTTCATTCTGAGGTATTCATCTTCTGAGAAGAATCTTTCACGCTGTACTCTTGTCATATATAATATGTTAAGCTCAGGCATAGCATCTTCTAGGTTTTCCATTTCAATGAATTCAGCCTGGTTGGCTTTTAATACATCATCTCTTATATAATCAGGTATTCTTAGGAGATATAAGCACGAATTTGACATTTTTATATCTTACGAGTGAATTGATAAGTGAATGAACAGTTCTTCCGAACTTAAGGTCACCACAAAGGCCTATTGTAAAGTTGTCAAGAGAACCGCGGAGTTCCCTTATAGTCATAAGGTCTGTAAGTGTCTGTGTTGGGTGCTGGTGTCCGCCATCACCTGCATTGATTACAGGTATAGAAGACTTGCTTGCTGCAACCATAGGAGCACCTTCTTTTGGGTGGCGCATAGCACATATGTCTGCATAGCAGGAAATTACCCGTATAGTATCAGCCACGCTTTCGCCCTTTGATGCTGAACTTGAGTTAGCAGAAGAAAAACCTAATACAGACCCTCCAAGATTGAGCATTGCTGCTTCAAAACTAAGACGGGTTCTTGTACTAGGTTCATAAAATAAAGTTGCTAACTTTTTACCATCACATACATGGCTGTATTTTTTAGGATCTTTAGAAATGTCTCTTGCAAGATTAAGTAAATCTTCAAGTTCTGTGACACTTAAGTCTAGTGGACTAAGTAAATGTTTCATTAATTGTTCCTCCACAAGTATATATTATTGTGCTCTTGGCACTCTGTTATATATATTACTATTAATTAGATTAATTCTCAATTGTTATTTTAAAAAAAATGTGATAAAATTATGAATATTTGTGATATGCATAGATGCGTTGCATAAGAATGGAGGAGCAATATGTCTAAGATAATATTAACAGGTGACCGTCCAACAGGAAAGCTTCATGTTGGTCATTATGTTGGTTCATTAAAGAGAAGAGTAGAATTACAGAATTCAGGTGAATACGATAAGATATTTATTATGATAGCAGATGCTCAGGCACTTACAGATAATGCTGATAATCCTGAGAAGGTACGCCAGAACATAATAGAGGTTGCACTTGATTATCTTTCAGTCGGTTTAGACCCAGCCAAGTCTGATATATTTATTCAGTCACAGATTTCACAGCTTACAGAGCTTACATTTTATTATATGAATCTTGTTACAGTTTCAAGACTTCAGAGAAACCCAACAGTTAAGTCAGAGATCCAGATGCGTAACTTTGAAGCGAGCATACCGGTTGGATTTTTCTGCTATCCAATAAGTCAGGCCGCTGATATAACAGCATTTAAGGCTACAACAGTTCCGGCAGGTGAGGATCAGGAGCCGATGATTGAACAGACAAGAGAGATTGTAAGAAAGTTCAATTCAGTATATGGAGATACATTGGTAGAACCACAGATACTTCTTCCGGATAATAAAGTATGTTTAAGACTTCCAGGTACAGATGGCAAAGCTAAGATGAGTAAGTCGCTTGGTAACTGCATATATCTTTCTGATACAGAAGAAGATGTTAAGAAAAAGGTTATGAGTATGTATACAGATCCAGATCATATTAAGGTATCGGATCCTGGTAAGATAGAAGGTAATACTGTATTTACATATCTTGATGCATTCAGTAAGGAAGAAGACTTTGGATTATTCTTACCAGAGTATAATAACCTTGATGAATTAAAAGACCACTATAAGAGAGGTGGACTTGGTGATGTTAAGGTTAAGAAGTTCCTTTTAAATGTTCTTAACAAGGAATTAGAGCCAATCAGAAATAGAAGACACGAATATGAGAAGGATATTCCTTATGTATACGAGATACTTAAACAGGGAACTAAGAATGCTTATGAGGTAGCAGAACAGACATTAAGCGAAGTTAAGGCTGCTATGAAGATTAATTACTTTGATGATGTTCAGCTTATAAAGGCACAGTCAGAAAAGTACAGCGGATAATAAAAAGGCACTGTGCCATATATGTATTCAGGATGAGAACACATATAGCACAGTGCCTTTTGCTTTGATAAAGGATTGGTCTGGACTTATGGCCGATCCTTTATCAATTAATCTAACTTTTTAATAACCATATTGTTAGGACGTGATATTTTAAGTTCTTTGCCATTCATAACAATAAGTCCTTTGGTATAGTCTACAGTAAATATTGTTATTGAGTTGCCTTCATTATTCATGGATAAAAGGTGCTTGTCATCAGGAAAAAGGCATATGTACTTAGGATAATCACCACTTACAGGAAGTGAGTTAAGTGTAATTATCTTTCCTGTAGTCTTGTCCACAGAATATATTGTAGCGGTGTTATCACCGGCATTAGAGCAGATTAAGTTATTGCCTGAATTAGTAAGGCATATGTCTGAAGCCGCACTGTTAGACTTATGGTCGCGTCTTACAGTGAATATATTCTGAATCATCTCAAATCTGTTCTTATCAGAAGAAGCATCATAAGAATATACGTTAATATAATTCTTTAATTCACATACAACATAAGCGAATCGCCCATCTTCTGAGAATATCATCTTTCTTGGAGCTGATTCAAGCTGTGAACGTATAATATCAAAAAGCTTGAGCTTTCCAGTTGTATGGTTGAATTCATAAAGCTTAATCTGGTCAATTCCAAGATCACATACACATAAAAGTTCTTCATCAGGTGTAAAGCAGGTATGACTTATATGGGGTCTGAAATTACGTTCAGCAACGCTTCCAAGACCCTTATGAAATACCTCATCAGCTATATCGCCTAAAGAACCATCAGCATTAATATGCATTACAGTAATCTTGCCATCGTGATAGCCGGAAATAACAAGAAAACGGTTATCCTTAGTTACAGAAATATGACAGCCTCTCATTCCGTTGATAGAAGCAACATTCATAAGTTCAAGAGAACCATCTTCAGTAATAGCAAATGAAGAAATACCCTGATCACATATTGCGTATAAATACTTCTTATTAGAAGATAATGTTATATATGAGGGATTATCAATTGTAACCTCACATCTTTCAGTTATTCGTCCCTTTTCAACGTCCATATCATATATATGAATACCTTTGCTGCTTTCGTGGGTATAAGTACCTGCATAAGCCACATATCTATCGTTCATAAGTAACCTCCAATCAAAATATAACGTATAGTCAAGATAAGTTAAATAACCGTGTACTCACTAAATTATATGTATATATTAGCATTTTTCTTTATGTTTATCAAGGCAGACATTGACAAGGATAATGTCACGCCCAATAGATTTGATACATCTGAAAGGTATGACATACACAAATTCACGTCCAAAGAAGCCGCAAAGCCGTCCAGGACCAGGAATTATTATAGAATTGATACAGCCATTTTTAGGGTCAAAGTCAATATCAATAACACAGCCTATAATACAGCAGTCCTCTTCGTTGATAACCTGCTTGTTTTTTAGTTCAAATATCTTCATACAACACCTCA
>ENA-ORSI01002175-ORSI01002175.1-human-gut-metagenome-genome-assembly--contig:-NODE-2175-length-14730-cov-2.701329_pt1 | contig 14730 bp, 13 predicted proteins | sample MGYA00242187_ERZ509154 | MGnify/ENA primary metagenome ERZ509154 (study PRJEB26280, sample SAMEA2338627) | human gut metagenome | biome: human gut; feature: human-associated habitat; material: faeces...
AAAAGCCACGTCTCCCGGAGAAGACGCGGCCTGACAGATGAAATGAATGACGTTTATTGTCTGAGAAGCCCTTAACTGGCGAGCTGAGTATTAAGCTGTGTTCCGGCATCACCAGCGCAACTGACCTTCAGCATTACGGATAACCAGCCGGGAATATGTTCCCTGGTCATCTTCAGTAAACACATTGCGGTAAGCTGTTTTGACGGCAACAGCCTGTTCGCGTGAGAAAGGGCCTTCGGGCAATAAACGTGATGTACAACCCGGCATATCTGTTGCTCCCTGAAAGTAAAAAGCCCCGGTCATGATGACCGGGGCCTGAAGGAGAGTGACCTGATTATCAGAAAGTCACATTCAGCGTGGCCTGACCGTTATAACCTTCAGCGCTGCTGCCGCTGACGCTGTGGGCATAACCGGCCTGAACGCCCAGGGTGATATTTTCCCGGACACGGGCTTCCAGTCCGGCCTGCAGGTCCAGTGACGTGCCATTCCGGGACGGTGAGAACGTCATGTTACTGCCGGCGGCGGCTGTCCCCATGCTCATGTCACCCCGGGAACTGAAGGTGCGGATAACAGAAGGCTGTACCCACCAGTTCACCGGCAGTTCACGCACACGGTGTTTTGCACTGTCGCGCAGGGTGTCACGGGATGAGGTGCCTTCGCCAAAGGTCATATCGTTGTGGCTGCCCAGACGGAAACCGGCACGCACATGCTGTGCACTGCCATGCCCGAACTTCACATAACCGGCGTTATCCTGGCCGTCATCCAGGGAAAGTCCCTGCCAGGTATACTGCAGTTGTGGCTCCAGCATCAGGTTGTCAGTGATACTGAAGGGCAGACCGGTTTCCAGTGAGCCCAGCCAGCCCCAGCCCCGGGCGCGGAAGTCGTTATTGTCCGATGACGCTTTCATGCTGTGGCGGGTTCCCTGTGCCACAATGTCAGCCCACAGGCCGGAGGAGGTGTGTGTCAGGTTCATATATCCGCCCAGGCTGCCGGCATCATCCCGGACCGTGCCGACGCGGGAACCGTCATCATCCTTAACATCAACGGAAGAATGGCCTGCGGCACCATACACCCCTGTCGTCAGAGACATACCGGCAACCTCTGTTCTCAGCAGGTCACCCTCCAGACGGACGAAGCCATAGCTGCCGCTGCTTTCCGGCGTGGCTCCACGGGCAATACCGCCGTTGTTATCGTGACCGAGATGACCGCCCTGAATGCTGAGACGGACGCTGTTATTTTCACCGTTTACACCGGTCTGATGGCTGCGGGAGCCTGCCAGAATCCGGTCATAGTCCATTGCCTGTGTCAGCATGGAGGCGTACAGGGGGACTTCAGCACGATAACGTTCTTCACTGCGCAGATACCAGCTCTCATCACTGTCCCGGTTGAGGGTGTAGTTAAAGGCCCCGGCCTGCAGCATATTCCCCTGGACAAAAGCCCCTTCCTCCGTGGTGGCACCGTTAATGGCCTCAACCACCTGAATACCCTTACCGGTGGTCGCCAGACCCGTACCACTGTTGCCGGCGTTCACCAGATTCAGGATGGTTTTTCCGGTTGCTCTGCCACCGTCAATGACCAGTCTGTCAGCATTGTTCTGCGCCATATCCGGGCGTACACGCAGGCTGATGGTGCCATTCTGCCCGTTCAGGTTTTTCACCTGCAGAGTTGTCGGAACGAACTTCCCTGTGCGGGCGGAGGTGAAATGAATCTGTCCGGCATGGCTGAGGTCATCCACCACCGACTGAACCGTGGCGTTATCGGGGATATTCCAGGTGGCACCGGATGTCAGGGTGACATTCGTGGGGTCAATGGCACCGTTCAGCACTGTGCTGCCGGTCAGCTTCAGGGCCGTGCCGCGATGAGCGATGATATCCGTGGTGACGGTACTGTCGTTCAGCGTCAGCGTGCCTTCATTCAGGTTGACGGCTTTCTGGGTGAGTGTGGTGTTGCTGACAGTGAGTGTGCCACTTCCTGATTTTTCCACCCTGCCGTTACCGGTGAGAGCGCCTCCCTGCAGGAGTGCATCACCTTCACGGATGGTCAGGGTATCGTTGTTCACCGTCTTCCCGGCAAGGGTAAACGTGGCACCGTTATTCAGCGTGGTGGTGCCCGCCAGCGAGCCCCCTCTGGCAGTGAACAGTCCGCCATTTACCGTGGTATCCGTGGCCGTATCACCGGCGTTCAGCGTGAATGAACTGCCTTTTTCCAGCATCAGGGCATCCGCCTGACCGCCCCCGATACGGAATGCCGTTCCGTCGCTCCGGGTACCACTGACAGCGGCCCCGGAATCGGCCAGCAGTCCCCCGCCATTTCCCATGGATACGGCAGTGGCGGTACCACCGTTGCGGACATCCAGCGTTCCGCCATCATCCACAAGGGTTCTGGTGGCTGTGTGTCCGCTCAGCACATCCAGACGTCCGCCATTTTCCAGTACGACATTATCAGCTTTACCCTCCACAACAGAGAATGCTCCCAGGCGGTTTGTACCGGTGACAGTTGCAGCAGTGCTGGTAACCAGTGCACCTCCCGTGTTCTGGGTGACATCAGACGCTTCACCGCCGGCATGAACCCTCAGCTCGCCGTTCTGATTTATGGTGGTGTTACCGGCAGTACCACCGGCCTTAACAACCTGCCAGCCCCCCTCGTTAATTACCGTGTTCAGTGCAAGTCCATACTTGTGCACATACTGGTTCCCTCCCTCCAGTCGGGTGTTATGTGCCTCTCCGTGTACCGTCTGGTCACCTCCTGTGTAAATGAGAGTGTCCCGGGCTATCCCCGAAGACCAGATAACCTGCCGGCCATTTTTGTTTATGGTGGTGGATTCAGCAATCCCCCCGACCATCTGACCGGTGGACACATTTTCAGAATCCGGACCACCTTCTGCACCGGTGTTGACGATGGTTCCGGTTACCAGTCCGCCATGTTTAATGGTCTGGTAACCATCCTGGTTAATCACCGTTCCGGATGCCCTGCCGCCTGCATGTATCCATTGATCACCGCCGTTAAGGACAGTACCGGAAGCCTTCCCACGCAAATTCTGCCCTCCCCCGGTACTGATAACCGTATCCGAGGTACTGCCACCTGCCATGACATCCTGTAGACCGTTTGCGGTGACTCTGGTGTTTCTGGCTGTTCCACCCCGGGCTATCTGCTGACCGCCGGTGTTGTTATCAGAGTCCGCCCCCAGCTCCAGTCCGGTGCTGACAGTCATTCCATCAGCCGTACCTGAGACAAACTGGCGGTCGTGATTTATCAGCGTTCCACCGTTCACGGTTTCTCCTGCCGGTACAACAGAGTCAGCAGCCAGCGCCGGGAGTGACGTGGCAGCGGCAAGAGACAGTGCAACCGCCACACCGGCGCGTTTCCCCCGTGCACGGGCCAGTTCGGAGGCAACCACGAAAGCGCCTGTAATGTGATTCCATACCAGCCTGTAGCTGGTATTCAGATGTCGTTTCATCAGCATTTCCTTATCAGAGTGAGGGTGAATAAAAAGCCGGTATCCACAAATGTGGATACCTGCAGGTGAAGGGTTACAGTGCCGCAGATCCGGCTGATGGAAGTTTCTGACGTGTGGCTCTGTTGTTCCCTGAATCTCATGTCTGTGTGTCTGCATACATTGCTAACGGGTGTTATTATTAGCATAACGATCGATATAAACGATCGATTAAATAGTTATCGATCGTTTTATTCTATTAATGACAAGGCGGTCACGCAAGAGAAACAGGAGGAGTATGAGGGGTTTGTGTCATGTTTTCAGTTGGTTAACGTAATGTTATCAGGCATTTCCCTGGCAGACTGTTCAGAAGAAAATCCAGTTCCATACAGCGCGGGCAACAGAGACCACCGTGTCACGGACGGCACGCAGAACCGTACGGGCAACAGAGGCAACACAGACGCTCTCCGCCGTGTCAAATATCCGGTCCACCGCACCGGTAAACTGTTCACGGGCCTGAGCGCGGACAGATTCCGTGCGCAGCTCGTCCTGCAGGCGGGTCATCAGGGGACTGGCGGCATGGTCGGGAAGCGCTGTCATGAGCGCACTGACCAGCGTATCCAGTTCCCAGCCGGTGCGGGCCGATACGGCAACAACCGGATGTACGGGCCGGAACAGACGGAATAGCGCCTCCGTTTTTTCGCGAATATTCTGTGCCTGTGCGGGAGAAGGCTTAATACCGGCCATATCCCATTCATGGCAGGGCTCCGTTTTATCGGCCTGCGTCACCACAAACAGTACCCGCTGATGTCCCCGGTGCAGGATGTGTCGCCAGAAATACTCATCCACAGACAGGGCACGGTCATCGGCTTTAATCAGCCACAGTACCAGGTCCAGTTTTGGCAGAATGTCACGGTACAGGGCTTCATACTCTGCATCCCTGTCCCGGCTCTCGCCCACCCCGGGCAGGTCAGTGATAACCATGCTGTGACCGTGGCCACTCAGACGGAAGCGCCGCACTTCCCGGGTGCCAGCGTGAACATCACTGACCGGGGTGACCTCCCCCTGAAACAGTGCATTACAGAGTGAGGATTTACCGGCCCCGCTTTTACCCATAATGCCAATCACGGGTTCGTGACTGGTGAGTTTACGCAGATGTTCCAGGATGTGACGGGAAAGTGAGTAAGGCAGGGAGGAGAGCGGTTTTTCAATTGCCTCAATGGCATCAGACGGATTCATACATGTATTCCCGGTAAAAAAAGACAAAACCCCGCGCACCGGAAAGGTGGCGGGGGATTCACGGAGATAATATCTGTCTGAAATTATTTAGGATGTGCCAGACATACAGCAAAGGAGAGAAGTATTCGGCCACGCCTCCCTGCCATGAATAACCCGGAGTCCACCGACTTACTTACGGGCTACCTGAGCCACGCGTTTGCTGTAGAATAGCCCCTGATGATTCATACCTGAACCAGGAAAACGAATTAAAAATGACAGGCATTCAATAACGAGCAGGGCTGCAACACCTGATAGGGCAAATGGTCAATGATGTCAGAGGGTCTGTCGACGGATGGGATTTTAAACAGTACATTTTGGGCGCACTTTTCAACCGTTTTATCAGCGAAATTTTTTCCAGCTATATGGAATATTGTCGATCAAGATGTTGTAAAAAGATCCAGAAAAAATATTTCAAAGGCATGAAAGAACTTGCTGACAAGAAGTTTATTGCAGAGACCATGATACAGAACTATTACTTTATTAACCCAGGCTATATGTTTAATGGTCATCGCTTGACCTATATGAAGACCTATTACCTGAAGGATAAAAACGAATAAATAATAATAGAGAGATTCCTGTGAAGTAATTTCATATTAATTATCAAATGGTAACTAACTATTTAATAATACATGGCGAATGGACTGTTTTAATTAATATATTAGCTCAGACTTAACCTGAGACAGCTATGACACAAAAGCCAGAGCTATTTTGATGGTTTGGGTTTGCTCTGCCCTAAGAGCAGGTATGATGGGTAACAGTCTGGTCCTCTACTACTGTGCTTACACCACAACATTTACGTTGTGTGTTAACATGTAGCGATTTACTGACTCTTTTGAGTGGTACCGTTATGTCTCAAATGCCCCTCTATTTTCTTAATACCCAAAAGAAACTCACTGCTCACTATGAATGGCTTCAAATCAACCTGACTGATACCTACGAACTAGTTAAAAGGTTAATGCCGATTCCTTCACTGGACGTGGTGGTTAAAGTAGGGAAACTTGTCCTCCCGGAGAAAGGGCATCATGGTTTTTACCCTGAAGCTGGAGTTGTCTATAGAACAGTAGCTCCAGAAAATCCATAATTTTGCAAAAATTATGCGCACTCCATTGCTCGAATGTTTGCACATGAACTGCATCGTGCTGTTAGATGGGCCGAGATACGGCTCAACTTTAGGAGAAGTCATAGTCTCTGAAGGGCTTGCAGGGCACTTTTCGCTTGAGCTTTTTGCTGGTGAACCTGACCCCAGAGAAAAACTCACATCAGATATTGTTCAACCGTACAGGCTGCATTTGCTTGAAAACTGGTATAGTACTGATTACGATTGTAACGCTTGGTTGTTCGGAACCGGGGACTTGCCAAGATGGCTGGAATATACCAAAGGTTTTAAACTGATTTCCAGATACCTCGTACATTCCCACATTTAAAGGCTTCAATGCTGGCGAATATAAACACTGAGGAGTTAAAGACATTTATTTAAAGAGCACAGCCATTTTCCAGAACTATGACTGTGATCATGGGCAAAACCCAAATGGCCCACTCATAGCGGCCTATCAGAGTTAATGGCTTTCAGTTTGCGGAAACTGCCTACTTGAATCCATATGTACCCTATTTCATATCATTAAGGTATATAATATGACATTTAGATACTATCTCAGACATTGTTTATGGGGCTTAGTCGGTTGTGGCTCTTTGGTTTACAACATTTTGACTGATTTAAAGGATGGAAAGATATTTCCTTCTTATATTCCTTATATACCTTATGTTGCAGCATACCTTGCTATTGGTGCTGTAGCATACCCGTTTGCATATTATGCTTTAGAAATATCAGCGCAAAAGATAATACCAAAGAAATCCTGGGATAGATTTTTTTGTGATACTGGATCATCAAGGAATTTATTCTTATTCGTATTAATGTTTTGTATATTATTTATCGTACCTCTACTCGCATTATATTTTTGCATATCAAAAAAACATAATAAATTACAAACCTAAAATTACATTTAATTATGCTCCCTAAAAACAGTTTAAGTTATTATCAATAAAGTTAGCAATCTTCTTAATACCTATTTTTAAATACCCGAAGCTAAAAATCTAGGTTCAGCTAAGTATAACTCTATTGGACGGTAAACCTGAACGGGCTGGCAACAGGGACAATGAAGGTTAACTGTGACCATGGAAGAACCTTAAAAGCGACTATTATACCCCTAATTCAACTAATTGGAGGTATTACCATCTATTGATACTGATAATTCTAAAAAGGCATGGACAGCTCAGGGCCAAACTCCGAAAACAACAATAGCTACTATCGGATCTGTTAAAACATTGGTAAATTTTGCATAATTATAAATACAATGTGTTTAACGCCCTGAAATAAAACAATTGATGCGTCTATTCTTTAAGTTAATAAGGTCAGAAAAATTTCAACTTATTCATTTAATAATTTCCCGTTTAGAGTGTAAGTACAGCACTTACATAATATTGGTATGCCTGATGCCTTTAAATCTGGAGAAAACATTTCAAGTAACCATTCTCATCAACATACAGCCCATTGTAATAACTGGATTTGCCGCACCGAACAAAATTTCTTTGGTCTGTTTCGTGTAGAGCAACTAGAAAGAAGGTTGGATCAGGCAGATCGAGTCGTAGAATCGCTTCACTATAAACTTGATCCGATTTTTCACCTGTTTTTCTTAGTAGAAACATGAATAATGGTGAATAATCAAGCCCATAGTTTATTTTACCTGACATAGGTAAAATGTATGGATGCTCAGAATTAACTCTTTTATTCTTACTCCGCCCCCAATGATATTCTCCACCATGTAAGTGTGGGACATTATAATTAATTAAATTTACAGGGCAATATCAGTTTTTTTCACACTTGTTTTTCCTGTAATTGCTCATAACTATTTATCTACACTTATATTAATTTTTTATTCGTCAGACTGGGGTATTTGATATTTCAGGTCGATTTCAGGTGCATCAACTAGTTGCCTACCGGATCGAACCATCAAATAGCATGCAATCTCTTCAACACTCAGTTCAACATCTAACATATCTGGATCCTGAAACCATTCATCGGGCCAGAATATAAGATCGGATGGATTTCCATGAAAATTCTTTTCAAGCAACAAAAGAGCAAAAATTTTTTCCGATTCGTTTGACTTTTGATCACATACACAGCTTATCGTTTGAACCAGTTCCTCCCAAGTAAAATCCTCGTAGAACTTTTCCAAATTAAAAGCTATTCGTGTAAATTCATTTGCATTTGTCCAAGAGGAATAATCTCTAAAATCTGAAAACTCACATGGACATACTACCTGACTGTTCCAGTCATCGATCATGTCCTTTAAAAAAGCATCTTCTTCACTTGCTCCACTATCAATAGCTGCAAGTATCTCTTTAGCTTTCTGTGCTAATTCTCTTATTTTTTTGCTGCTGACTTTTACGGGGATCATACGTTCAGGGATTGCCATTAATTCACAACCTCATATAATAAATATTATAATATCTATTTGTATAATAACTCTTTTAACCGTTCACAACCTTTCTTAAGCCCATTATTACATGACCGCTCATAGTAATGTCTTGCTTGTTTCAGGTCTATGCTTTCACCCTGACCCAGTTCATTCATAACGCCAAGTTCGAACTGCGCCTGCGCATCATTTTGTGAGGCTGCCTTTTCATACCAAGCCTTTGCCTGTTGATAGTTCTGACTCACACCTTCACCATTTTCGTATATTACACCGAGATTATATTGAGCATCGACATGACCTTTCTCTGCCGCTTTTTCAAACCAGTCTTTCGCCTGTCGATAGCTCTGAGTCACACCCTGACCGTAGTAATAAATCTGACCTAAATTATATTGGGCATTCGGCTGATTTTGAGATGCGGCTTTTTCAAACCGTTCTCTGGCTTGCCGAAAGTTTTGTTTAACACCCTCACCTTTGTAATAGAGCATACCAAGATTAAACTGAGCATTGGCGAAATTTTGTTCTGCTGCTTTCTCATACCAGTCTTTTGCCTGCTGATAGTCCTGCTCTACACCATTAGCATTGGCATACAGAATTCCAAGAGCGAACTGCGCATCAGGACTATTTTGAGCTGCAGCCTTTTCATACCAGCTTTTGGCCTGTCGATAATCCTGTTCAACACCATTACCCTTTGCGTATAGAACAGCGAGATTGACCTGAGCACGCTCATCATTTTGAGCAGCCGCTTTTTCATACCACATCTTTGCATGCTGGTAGTCTTGGCTTACCCCGAGACCATCGTCATACATCTCCCCAAGCAAAAATTGCGCATCAACATCATTTTGCGCAGCCGCCTTTTCATACCATAATTTTGATTGCTGATAATCCTGATTTACCCCGAGACCATTTGCATACATCACACCGAGTTTGGCCTGCGCACGCGGATCATTTTGGTCAGCGGCTTTTTCATACCAAATCTTTGCCTGCTGATAATCAACATCCAGAATTTCTCCATACAAATACATGAGCCCCAAAGCATACTGAGCTTCTACATCTCCGTTTTCACCTGCTGATTTCAACCTAGAAAGCGTAGAATCCCTGTCACTAATAGCAATGTAAAAAATCGCAAAAAGTATAATAAATCCTACTATTAGCCAATATTTTATTTTTCCCATCTCACCCCCAGTCCATTTAAAAAGTATATAGCCTCTACAACGATCTTTACTCCAGACTGTCCCAGTCTGGAAGATTGTTAACTACCTTTCGACACTAATGGTACACAGCCATGAGAACACCAAAGCAAATGCCTGCGACTATGCTTGAGACAAATGCAACGCCCGGTTGCATACCACTGTCTTTCCATGAAGAAAACCACATACAAATCCCCACAACGTACCAAACCATACCCCCATCAGCAAGGTTATTTCCAGAACGAGGCAAACGGTAGCGGTTGCATCCCGATGATCATTTTTGATCCTGTCTATCGGTGATTTTACTATCTGGGAAGAGGCAATAACCTAGCATTTTATATTCATCGCTGTGAGTTGATGATATAGCCCAAAACCACAGGGGCCAGCTTCATAGCAGGAAAGAATGTTTCCGTAAAGTCCCTGCAATTTCTGAAATAATCGACGTACAGACTGGGCTTCGTTGTTAATCATACCATACCATAATAACGAACCTTGCCAAGTCGTTCAGATGCAACAATAGCAACTGCTAGGGGGCTTTATGCACATCCAGCCCGACGTAAGCCGCAATATTTTCCGAATACATGATGACCTCCTCTGGAATATCCCACCAATGCTATAGTGAGTATATAAAGGTCATATCATCTACATGTTCTTCGGCAACGATCACGGTGGAGAGCGTAGTGCGCTGCTGTACGGGCTGATCGGCGCCTGCCGACTGAACGGTATCGATCCGGAAGCGTATCTGCGCCATATCCTCAACGTCCTGCCGGAATGGCCTTCTAACCGTGTTGATGAACTCCTGCCATGGAACGTCGTACTCACCCAATAAATAAACGTCAATACGGCGCTCCGTGAACGTTTACCCAAATCATGATCGATTCGAATGCCAAACTACGATCGATTCATATGCCATATTTGCAATATCGCGTTAATCATCAGTTCAGCCGGGATATATTAACGGGCCAGGGATCCGCGAAAACGCCACCTGATTGCCACCAGACAATTTCTTCTTCAGAAAGAAAACAGTTAATTAAGGCGGAGGTAAAATCATGGACTTCATCAGAACGCCCTATAATCGTTAAATGGCATCTCCTGTCTCCAAACCGCCCCATAGTTTTATTGACTTTTTTCTGCAAAACAGAGCGCTCTTCGTGGGTCAGGTGATTATCAGGGTCTGCCAATACACCGGAATTCCAGTAGCTGATAAACTCCAGATTGATACTTCCTGCGGCCTGGTTCCAGAGCAGAGCCATGTCAGGTCTTCCTGGTAGCCAGAAAAAGCCTTTACTACGATAAATACCCATTCCCATAAAATAATGATAGGTTTCCCATAATCTTTGTGGGTGGAATGGCCTGTCATCTTTAATCACTCGCGAAATTATTTCGCCATTTTGGGCTGAAATTTTTGCTTCTTCTACTGTGATTGTGTCTTCCAGTTCTCTGATAAGTAATCCGACCCGGTTAAAATCGTAATCCGGAAGGGTTAGTAACTCTGCTAGTTTAAGGTTCCCCCATGACACAGCTATCACATTTACGTAAGGATTCAGAGGATGGATTGCTTTCGCCACATCGGTGACAATGTCGAATGACAGTCGATCCTTTTTGGTTAACAGCAAAGTGCTACAAAACATGATTTGCTCAGCCAGTAAATTCTCTATTCTGCGCTTGCCATGGAAAAGATTCTCCTGAAATGCAGGTATCAGTGCTTTCCCTCCGTTATAGTCATCATTGAGCATAACGGTATCGACAAGTGATAAAAGTGATTTTAGCTGTAATCGCTCATGAGTCTGCAGATACTTAATTAATGGCAGTGGGTGGCTACCTCCGGATGTTTCGACAAATATAACGTCAGGCAAATAATGCCTGAGCATATTTTTAATTGCCTTGTCGACCGTCTTAATCCCACTCTGACTGCTGATACTATCAGATGTGATACTCACGAAATTATTGTTCGCAATATTAACGATTTCTGTATTTGCAATAAGTACACCATCAACATCCAGATCGCTCATATCATTGACAATGACAGATACAGCTAAGTGATTCCTGTTTGCCTGTGTGAGCAGGTTTTTCATAAGAGTGGTTTTTCCTGCGCCAAGGAAACCATTGATAATGATTACTGGGATCCTGTTCATATTTACTGGACACCTGTGAGTTAAAGTGATACCTAAGATGACGGGGAACTGACTCCATGCCAAGAATATTATTCCTGCATATCAGTGATATTGCAGACAAGTACATAGGGACAACGAGAATGCTCTGGTATAAAAACTGGAGCTATCAATGTATTAGGTAAGATACATCAACAAAATAATTATGAGTTTTTTTACATGGATGTCAGTAGGCTATTTCCGGTTGATATACCCTGCCCGTAAAATACAGGGCAGGAATAGTATCATTAATTTCGGGAGAAGCTTAAGGTTGCCACATCGACAGTTTCATCACACAGGCTTTTGTCCTGAAAACTTTTCTTATTTTGGACTTTCGCCAGCCACTGTCCGATATGAAGAGAAGGTACTGTGACGATACCATCCTCATTAGTTACAAAGGTGAGTTCTGCTTTATGAACAGGATGTTTGTGCTCAACTGCATGAGTATGACGGGATGATGTCAGATAACTGACCGAGTCAAGCTCCATGATAGCTCCGGCGAGCGGGGACGTTTTATACAGAACTTTCAGCTTCACATTTTCACTGAAACGACTTATATCGGATAACGGAATGATTTCAAGCTCATGCCCTGTTGGAGACTGATAGAGTTGTGCTGGCATCTGCTGTTCACCAGGAATAAAAGATTTTGCATATTTAGTGACAAATTCACAGTAAGCCACATCATTTCTGCCCTCCCGGCTGACCGGTTTCCATCCTGACGAAGTTCTCGACCAGTATCCCGGTTTCATATACGTTGACAGAACGTAACCATTATCTTTGCTTGCAGACTCAGTTTTATAGACATAATCCGTGGACGCTGGCTTCAGTGTTATTGTCTCTTTCCCGTTATAAAGCCGGGGATTTTCAAAGAAATCCCTTCTGTCAGGAATTGTCCCCTTTGAGGGGAAATTATGACCATAACCAATCTCTGCGGTAACGTTGTTCTCTGCCTGTTTACCTGTAATCCAGACATCATGGGCCAGGACATGCCCCGATGCTGTCAGACAAAGAGCTAAGATATAGCCTGTATTTTTCATCATGATTTATTTCCTGCGAGGTTACCACTGATAACGGGTATAAAGACTGACAGTTCTGCCTGAAAGCGGCACACCTTTGCCATTCATGGCAAGCTTGTTGAAGGCATTATCCAGAGTTACTGACGCCTCAAAGCCTTTAACACTTACAGGCTTATAAGACAGTGAAAAGGAATGTATGGTATAACCAGCCTGATGGGGATCGCCTTTTTTCACATGCGTGGCTGATGCTGAAAGTTCAGCACGCCATCCGGCATAAACGCCTCTATGACCAACAGGTATGCTGATGTCACTGATAAGTGTGTCAGGATTGCCGGAGCCCAGCCATTCCCTGCTGCTGGCATCCATACTTTCCGTCCGGTTATAAGAAAGCATCCAGTCAACATAATCAGACTGGTAATTACCCTGCATATCCCATCCCCAGATACGGGCCCGGGATACATTATAAGAATAAGAACGCATCCGTTTCATATCCACGCGTGTGGCAATATAGTTTCTGGCATCCGTTCCGAAATATCCGCCTTTTAACTGCAGCCGGTCATTGTCTGTAAGCAGGCCATCCAGTTGAATACCTGCGCCAATCTCACGGGTGATGTTATTTTCTGGTTTCAGATTAAGGTTAGGAACCCAGTAATTGGGTTTACCCTTGCGGTAAAAATGTACATCATCCCTGTACATTTCTGCCATTGTGGGCGCTCGGAATGCAGAGGATATGGAGCCGTACATCATCAGCCAGTCTGTCGGTGAGACTGAAATCGCCGCCCTTGGGGACAGGCGTTCGGCTTTCAGTTCTCCGGCACGGGGATTGAAGCTCTTGTACCGGTCATAGCGGGAACCGACGATAATGTTAACCGGGTAGCTTTTCATTGTCATTTCATCCTGGAAATACAACGATGTAAAGTCAATGTTTCCTTCCGGATATAGTGTGGCAGAGCCTTCTGGCTTCTGCTGCTGACGGTAATATTCAGCGCCATAACTTAACTGATGGGCTCCCGGAAAAATCAGAGTATGACTCCTGTTGACAACATTAACACCGGAGGTTCTGTTGTTTCTCCATTCTGCCGTTTTGTTGTGACCGTTTGTCTTGATAGTGATATCACTGAGATATAACGTTGACTTTACATTGATGAGGCTGTTATCCACAGGAGCGTACTGGTACCAGAACTGTACGTCATTTTGTACTGTTTTTCTGTCACGCAGGCCGCTGTCACCATGTGTCTGAGTGGAATTGCCCGGTTCAGTGGTGTTATTCCGGTAGAGACGCAAGCTGGCACCTGCTTTGTTACTGTCTGTTATACCGACAGAGCCTTTCGCAAACAGGGCTGCAGGTTTTTCCTTGTTAGGTGCGTGCTCACCATCACTTTGATAGATATTACCTCTTTTACGCATAATGACAGAAAGGAGCGCATCTGTTTTTCGAGTTTTACCAAACCAGGTGAGCCCCGAGCCTGTGCTGTGGTCACCACTGGCGATATTTCCCCACAGACTTAAACCGTTTGTCTCTCCGGGGGGAAGAAAATCTGCTGCATCGGCAGTTCTGAAGTCCACTACACCTCCCAGCCCGCCACTGGCCCGCGGACAACTTCGATACGTTTGACGAGTGCCGGATCCAGATAAGTGCCACTGCTTTTTGCCATGTCACTGAGTTGGCGAACGCCGTCAACAAGAACAAGTACCCCGCTTTTGTCATAGCCGCGTAAATTAAAGGTCTGCCCATTGGTCCGTCCTGCACCAGTCTGGCTGAGACCGGCAACACCTTTCAGCATGCCGGCCGATGTAACCGCATTCTGACTCCACGGTGTGTCATTCGTGACGACACTGACCATCGACGGCGTTTCAAATACCGTGTTCTGATTTCCTGTCGCGACAATGGTGATTGTATCTTTAACCATAGAAGAATGACTGGTCGCTGCCTGTAGTCCCACCGGAAGTATAATTAATGTACAAATGACAGTTCTGATTACATTCATATACATTCGAAAACAAATGTTGTGATTGTGATGTTATATCATAACATTTTATTTATGCAACTCTGATTATGTAGCGTTCAGTGATGCTCTGTTAATAATGTTCTGTCGATCCGCTAAGTGTCAGTGTATGCGGTAAGCCCACCCTGTGTAAGTTCACAGAGATATTGCAATTACCTCCAGATAAGTACTGTCTCTTATACACAAA
>ENA-ORSI01002176-ORSI01002176.1-human-gut-metagenome-genome-assembly--contig:-NODE-2176-length-14729-cov-6.201922_pt1 | contig 14729 bp, 9 predicted proteins | sample MGYA00242187_ERZ509154 | MGnify/ENA primary metagenome ERZ509154 (study PRJEB26280, sample SAMEA2338627) | human gut metagenome | biome: human gut; feature: human-associated habitat; material: faeces...
GGGCCGCCGCATTTACGACAACATCCAGCGTGCGATCAAGTTCCTGCTCGGCTCGAACATGAGCGAGGTGCTGAGCATTTTCACCGCGACGATGCTCGGCTTCACGATCCTTGAGCCGGTGCACCTGCTGTGGATCAATCTCCTGACCGACTGCTTCCCGGCGCTCGCGCTCGGCATGGAGCGCGCGGAGCCGAACGTCATGTCCCGCCCGCCGCGCAGCGCGCGAGAGAGTATTTTTGCCCATGGCGTCGGTTTCGACTGTGTGTATCAGGGCGTCATGTGTGCGGTGCTGACACTGGCGGCGTTTTTCATCGGCCACCACATGGAGTACGGCGTCTGGACGCTCACGAACTCGCCCGACGGCACGACCATGGCGTTTCTGACCCTGAGCATGGCGGAAATTTTCCACAGCTTCAATATGCGCGCGCACCGGGCGAGCATCTTCACGCTGCGCACGCCCAACTGGGCGCTCGTCGGCGCGGCCGCGGCGAGCCTTGCGCTCACGACGCTGTGCATCTATGTGCCGTTTCTGGCCGATGCGTTTGATTTCACGGCCATCTCCGCCGCCGAGTACGCCGTGGCCATGGGGCTCGCGGTTCTGGTCATCCCGGTCGTGGAGCTCGTCAAGTGCGTGCAGCGCGCGGTGGAAAAACGCGCGGGGCGCGCATGATTTCTGCCGCGCCGGCGCACACTAACCCCGATTCCAACGAGAGGAGATGGGTGCTGTGCGCCAGGCGCTGCCGATTCCCCAGCGCGTGATGGCCGTGGTACTGTCCGTGCTGTTTGTGTTCTGCCCATTCGCGGCCTATGCCGCTGGGGAGAGCGCCCCTGCGGCCGATCCCGTGCTGCTGCCGATCATCATGTATCACGAAGTGAAGCCCAACAAATCCGGCAAGGACGCCATCCAGCCGTGGGAGTTTGAGGCGGACCTGAAATGGCTGGCCGACAACGGCACGACGACCGTCATGGCCGCCCTCATCGCCTATGTCCGCGACGGCACGCCGCTGCCGGAAAAGCCCATCATCCTCAGCTTTGACGATGGATACTATAATAATTACGTCTATGTCCTGCCGCTGCTGCAGCAGTATTCGGCGCGCATCGTCCTCTCGCTCCTCGGGCGCAACACGGACGATTTCACCGAGTGGCCAAGTGAGAGCATCGACTACGCGCACGTCACGTGGGATCAGCTCAATGAAATGCTCGACACCGGCCTCGTTGAGGTGCAGAACCATTCGTATAATCTGCACGCCTACACATCCGAGCGCCACGGCTGCATACAGAATCCGGGTGAGTCGGACGCGGCCTATACGCAGCTGCTGCGCGCGGACTTGCAGCGCCTGCAGGATGAACTCGCCGAGCACACCGGCCGCACGCCGGACACGTTTGCCTATCCCTACGGCAAGTACGGCGACCTGACGGACACCGTCCTGCGCGACATGGGCTTTCAGGCGACGCTGACGTGTGACTGGGGCGTGAACCACATCACGCGCGACCCGGACTGCCTCTACCGGCTCGGACGCATCTGCCGGTCGCACAATCAGTCGCTGCAGTCCGTGCTCCAGCGCGCGATGAAGGCGACGGCGTGAGCGGATGAAAACAGAAGACAGAAAGGGCACGCATCTTGCGGATGCGTGCTTTTTCGTGCTTTGCACGCACCATGCGCCTTGGGCATACACTGAGGAGAAAGCGATTTGGCGCAAGCAAAGGGGGAGACGCCATGAAAATCGAGCTGCGCCGGGCCGCCATGACCTATCAGGCGCCGGACGGGGAAGTGGCGGCGCTGCAGGATGTGACCTTCGGCGTGGCCGACGGGGAGTTTGTGAGCATCGTCGGGCCGTCCGGCTGCGGAAAATCCACGCTGCTGGCGCTCATCGCCGGCATCGAGCATCCGTCGGGCGGGGAGGTGCTCGTCGACGGGGAGCCCGTGCGCGCCCCGACGGGCAAGGCGGGGCTCATGCCCCAGCGCGACCAGCTCTTTGACTGGCGCACGATCTGGGGCAACGTGACACTCGGGCTGGAGGTCCGGCACGAGAACACGCCGGAGCACCGCGGCGGCGTGCACGATCTGCTCGAGCAGTATCAGCTCGCGGGTTTTGCGCGCAAGCTGCCCAATCAGCTCTCCGGCGGCATGCGCCAGCGCTGTGCGCTCATCCGCACGCTGGCCACATCGCCGGATGTGCTGCTGCTCGACGAGCCGTTTTCCGCGCTGGATACATATCTTAGAGAGAGGCTTCAGGCGGAGATGCGGGAGCTGCTCAAAAGCTACGGCGGCCCGGTCCTGTTGGTGACACACAGCAGAGACGAGGCATACAGACTTTGCCGGAGTATCGCCGTGATGGATCAGGGAAGCGCGACGCCCCCGCGCCCGACAAAGGAGCTTTTCGAGGATCCGCATACCGTAGCCGCCGCAAACCTTACCGGCTGCAAGAACATATCGCGGGCGGAGAAACGGGGAGAGCACCAGCTTTATGCCGTAGACTGGGGCGTTACCCTCAGCACCGCGGCGGTGCTTCATGACGGGCTTTGCGCCGTCGGCGTGCGGGCGCACGACATACTTGAGGAGGAACGCCATAACAGGTATGCTATAGTCTGCGGGCAGCCAATAGAGGACCCCTTCGAGCTGACGCAGCCCTTCACGTTCGCGTGCCAAGGGGATAAAAAAATGCTCCTCTGGGTAAAGCTTCAGAGGCGCGAGGATTACACCCCCCCGAAGGAGGTCGGCATAGCGCCGGATAAGGTGCTGCCGCTGTACGAAAAATAAATAAAACAAAAAGCCGGTGGACTAAGCCGGCTTTTTGCTTTAGGGGGAGAAATCTTATGGATGGAGTTATTATCTTGCAGCGGTTTCCCTTCTGCGATTATTATAATACACGAAGATTGCGGCGGAAAAATGCAGAATTCATGTACGATCGGTAAAGTAACTATTAACAAACCGTGTACAAAACAGAAAATCAAAAAACAAAAAGCCGGTGGACTAAGCCGGCTTTTTGCTTTAGGGGGAGAAATCTTTATGGATGGAGTTACTATCTGCAAGTTCTTTCCTTCTGTGATTGTTATATTACCAGCAAAATGTGGCGAGAAAATGCAGATTAAGTGTACAATCGGTAAAGTAGGTATTAAAAAAGATTGAATAGGGCTTTTGGCCCTTCTACTTCAATATAGCCTCTTTTACGGCGCTGGCAAGCTCGGCGGGCGTTTCGCCCCGGGCTGCATTTATGCCAAGCGCTTCCGCCCAGCTCACATTTTTGATGACGGCGGCCGGGAAGCCCCCTAACAGCCTGTTCCTATACTCCTGCTCCTGAGCCATGAACCGCTCAAAGTCATCCACCCTTATGAGCCGCAGGGCGATCCCTTGTACGGCGAGGTACATGGCGGCCTTCCTGGCAAGCTCCTCCTGGGCAGCGTCAAAAAGCAGCGCCCCGTCGCGTAAGCCCTTGTGTGGGTCGGCTATGATGTACGCCCCCTTATGCATGTCTTCCTTTGGTGTAACGTAGCAGCTGTCCATAAAAACCTCCTAATCAGAGTTTCGAAAAAGTGGCTAAAGACCACTTTTTCGAGTTTTTTTCGGTTTTTGCCTCTCACATCCGTTCCCGGGCGGCAAAACCCGCAAAGTACAAAAACCTTCGGTTTTTATCCGTTTTGACGCACATGTCGCCAAAGCCGGAATAAACTTAAGGGGCTGTGGCCCCTTAACAACCCTGGGGATTCTTTCGACAGACTAAAAACGCAGCGTGTAAAAAAATCGGAGAAGCGGGGAACCCGCTTCTCCGAAAAGCTAAGCTTTAAATCAGACAAGGCCCTGAGCCATCATTGCATCTGCAACCTTCTTGAAGCCGGCGATGTTGGCGCCTGCTACCAGGTTGTAGCCCAGACCGCACTCTTCAGCTGCCTTGGCGGAGGCGGCGTGAATGTTGGTCATGATGTGATGGAGCTGGGTATCGACTTCCTCGGCCTTCCAGGCGAGACGCTCGGAGTTCTGGCTCATTTCCAGACCGGAGGTGGCTACGCCGCCGGCGTTGACGGCCTTGGAGGGAGCTACTACGAGGCCCTTGCCCATAAGGAAGAACAGAGCTTCGTTGGTGGTGGGCATATTGGCAACTTCGATGTAGTACTTGGTGCCGTTGGCAAGGATCTGCTCAGCTTCGGGCATACCGATCTCGTTCTGATATGCGGCGGGCATGCAGATGTCGCCCTTGACTTCCCAAGACTTCTTGCCGGGGACGAACTTTACGCCGAACTTGTCAGCATAGTCCTGAGCCCTGTTGCGGCCGGAGGCGCGCATCTCCAGCATATAGTCCAGCTTTTCCTGGGTGCAGATGCCGTCGGGATCGTAGCAGTAGCCGTCGGGGCCGGAAAGGGTAACGACCTTTGCGCCCAGCTGGGAGGCCTTGGTGGCGATGCCCCATGCAACGTTGCCGAAGCCGGACATTATGATGGTCTTGCCCTCGATGGTGTCATGCTCATGCTTGAGGACTTCGCATACATAGTAGATAGCGCCGAAGCCGGTAGCCTCGGGACGGATCAGGGAGCCGCCGTAGCTGAGGCCCTTGCCGGTGAGGACGCCGTTCTCGTAAGCGCCGCGAATGCGCTTATACTGGCCGAACAGATAGCCGATCTCGCGGCCGCCTACGCCGATATCGCCGGCGGGAACGTCAACGCTGGGACCGATGTGGCGATAGAGCTCGGTCATGAAGGCCTGGCAGAAACGCATGATTTCTGCATCGCTCTTGCCGTTGGGATCGAAATCGGAACCGCCCTTGCCGCCGCCCATGGGCAGAGAGGTCAGGCTGTTCTTGAAGGTCTGCTCGAAGCCGAGGAACTTCATAACGGACAGATTTACGTGGGAAGCGAAGCGCAGGCCGCCCTTGTAGGGGCCGATGGCGCTGTTGAACTGTACGCGGTAGCCGCGGTTTACGTTTACCTTACCGGCATCGTCTACCCAAACAACGCGGAACTCGATAGTGCGCTCGGGCTCTACGAGGCGCTCAAGAAGGGCTGCCTTCTCGTATTCGGGGTGCTGCTCGATAACGGTCTCAAGAGAACGCAGAACTTCTTCTACGGTCTGAATAAATTCTTTCTCGTTACCGTCGCGCTTTTTGCACTTTTCGATTACGGACTCGATGTAAGCGTTCATTAAATTGTTACCTCCACGATTTATAAATATTGCTTATTTGCCCTGCGCCTGAGCAGGGAAATTTATGTTTTAAAATGAGTATAATAAAGCTGGCGGACATCTTCCTCCACCTGACTTTATAATAATTCTCATAATCCCGAATGTCAACATTATAAAATAACAAATCGGCGCAATATATACAAAATAATTAAGCTTTTGCCGTTAAAAAAATCACATGTGCGCCAAAGAAAAACAGTGTTCTTCCAGCGAAAAAACACATGGAAGGACACTGTAATATCCGCTGCGATCAGAGATTGAACAGCAGGTCCTCGTAGCCGGGGAAGGGCCAGCATTCCTTGGCAGTGATGGTCTCCAGAGCGTCTGCCGCCTCACGCAGGGAACCCATGGCGGGCAGCAGCTTGTCGCGGCAGTATTCAGCGGCCTCGCCGTTCCCCTTGGGCATTGCGGCTATTGCGTCGAACAGGCCGCCTATGCGCTTGTGCAGAGCGTTGACGCCTGCGGAGAGGCCCTTCAAAAGCGCATATTCCGCATCGTTGGGTACGCCGAGCCTATCCTTTGCCGATACGGCCTCGGCGATTTTGCTCTCGTAGCCTATTACGGCGGGGAGTATGCTGCGCTGTGCCATGCTGAGCATGGTGCTGGCCTCGATGCGTATGAGCTTTGCGTAGTTCTCGAGGGATATATCGTACCTTGAGCGCATTTCACGCTCGGTATATATGCCCCATCTGGTGAAAAGGGAGATGTTCTTTTCGCTTATGAAGCAGTGCATGGCGTCCACAGTGGTGGGCAGATGGGCAAGGCCGCGGCTTTCCGCTTCCTTTATCCATTCTTCGCTGTAGTTGTTGCCGTTGTACAGTATGCGCTTGTGGTCCCGCATGGTGTGGCGTATTATCCTGAAGGCTTCACGGCGGAAGTCCTCTGCCTTTTCGAGGCGCTCGGCGAATTCCGACAGGGCCTCCGCCACTATGGTGTTTATGACGGTGTTGGCGTCGGCTATGCTCTGGCTGCTGCCCAGCATTCGAAACTCGAACTTGTTGCCGGTGAAGGCGAAGGGGGAGGTGCGGTTGCGGTCGGTGGTGTCTATGCGGAGCCTCGGAACGGTGCATACGCCGCTTTCAAGTATCCTGTCGCCGCCCTCCTCGTATTCCTCCTTGTGCTCTATTGAGGTGAGAAGGTCGTAGAGGGTGTCCCCGAGGAACATGGAGACTATTGCGGGGGGCGCTTCAAAGCCTCCCAGGCGGCAGTCGTTGCTGGCGGCAGCGCAGCAGACGCGCAGGAGATCCTGATGCTCGTCCACGGCCTTGATAATGGCGGCTAAGAAGAGCAAAAACTGGAGGTTGTCCTTGGGGGATTTGCCGGGGGCCAGCAGGTTCATGCCGGTATCCGTGGAGAGCGACCAGTTGTTGTGTTTTCCGGAGCCGTTGAGCCCGGCGAAGGGCTTCTCGTGCAGCAGGCATACCATGCCGTGGCGGAGTGAGGTCTTTTTCATTATTTCCATCACCAGCTGGTTGTGGTCCGTAGCGGTGTTGGAGTCTGCAAATACCGGCGCCAGCTCGTACTGGCCGGGAGCCACTTCCTTGTGCTCCGTCTTGGCGAATACGCCCAGCTGCCAAAGCTCGGTGTCAAGATCCCGCATGAAATAGCTTACCCGGGGGGATATGGCGCCATAATAGTGATCGTCCATCTCCTGCCCCTTCGGGGATTTTGCCCCAAAGAGGGTGCGGGAGCAGAGGACGAGATCCGGCCTCTGGTCGTAAAGGGACTTTTCCACAAGGAAATACTCCTGCTCTGCGCCGGAGGTGGATATGACCTTCTTCACATCCTCGTGGCCGAACAGCTTGAGTATGCGAAGGCATTCCCGGTTGATGAGGTCCATGGAGCGCAGCAGAGGGGTCTTTTTATCCAGAGCGTCTCCGCCGTAAGAGAAGAACAGAGTGGGTATGCACAGCGTGGCGTCCTTTATGAATGCGTGGCTGGTGGGATCCCATGCGGTGTAGCCTCTGGCCTCAAAGGTGGGCCTGAGGCCGCCCGAAGGGAAGCTTGAGGCGTCAGGCTCGCTCATTATGAGCTCCTTGCCGGAAAACTCTATGATGGCACTGCCATCCCGGCCGCAGCCAAGGAAGCCCTCGTGCTTTTCTGCGGTAACGCCGGTGAGAGGCTGGAACCAGTGGGTGTAGTGGGTGGCGCCCTTTTCCAGCGCCCATGCCTTCATTGCGTCTGCCACTGCGTTTGCCACGTTTATGTCCAGTGGTTCTCCGGAGCGGATAGCGTCCTTGAGGGCGGCGTAAGCCTCGCCGCTCATGCGCTCCGACATGGCGCGGTCGCTGAACACCAGCTCGCCGAAGCTTTCAGTCAGATTGTCCATAATAATTCCCCGCTATATATAAAAATTTTATTGCAAAAAGCAGCAAAGCCATAATGATTTAGTCTATATTCACGCAGGATAAAAGTCAAATAAAAAATGCCGTTGTGAACGGCATTTTTTGCTTCGGCTATATGAGGAGCCCCCGCAGCCTGTATACGGCTACCGCTATGCTTTCCCGCATGTAGTTGTTGAACTTGGTGTACCATACGTCTTTTGCGCCATAGCCCTCAGCTTCAATGCCGTTCATTATGGCTACCCTCCCCGCCCGGTAAACGTGAAAGTTGGTGGTGACGAAGGCGGCGGAAGCGCCGGGGAAGCGCTCGTCAAGTATCATTTTCGAGAATTTGAAGTTTTCCCATGTGCTGGTGGACTTATCCTCCGTTATTATGCGGCTTTCGTCTACGCCGTGGGATACCAGGTATCGCTTCATGGCCTCCGCCTCGCTTATATTTTCGCCGTCACCCTTGCCGCCGGATACTATCACCGCGGTATTTGGGCTGTGTTCCAGATACTCAAGCGCGGCGTCCAGCCTGAGCTTGAGGGTGAGGGATACCCGCTCACCGCGCACTGCGCAGCCCAGCACGATGAGTACGTCCTTGCCGTAATCCGCCTTCCTGTGGGCGGCAGAGCCCAGCATTGCCCCCATGCAGCAGAAAAACACCACCGCCGCCGAATAGCAGACTATGAGCAGCACCTTTACAAGGTGTCCCGCCGGCGTGCGGAACCAGGGCATGAAGAACCTTTTAAACAGGCCTATGAGCAGCAGCGGCACGCCCATTATTGCGGGAAGGGCGGTGCCGAGGTTGCCGTTGCATACGGTGGAGAGCCAGATTGTGTCCATCGTCATAAGCCCGCCGGCTATTATAAGAAGGTAGTACATATATGCGCCTCCTTAAAGATCATATTGAAGTCTTTATTAAATATATCACCGAACGGGGCATAACAAAATAAAACAAACTGTAAAAGCATGGCAAAAAGACTGTGCCTTATTTGTAATGAAGCGTAGTTTATGCTATACTGCAATAGTATATAATCATAAGTATAATGCCCTTTTGCCGGGCTTATGGAGGAAAATAATGGGATTCTTGGATAAACTGCTGGGCAGCACCTCGGAGGCGCAGGTTAAAAAGCTCATGCCCATGGTAAAAAAAATAAACGAGCTGGAGGGCGGCATGGAGGCCCTTACGGACAAGGAGCTTCGAGCCAAGACAGATGAATTCAGGGCGCGCCTGAATAACGGCGAGACCGAGGATGACCTGCTGCCGGAGGCATTCGCCGTAGTCCGCGAGGCCGCAAAGCGCACCATAGGCCAGCGGCATTACGACGTACAGCTTCTGGGCGGCATAGTGCTGCATCAGGGCCGTATAGCCGAGATGAAGACGGGCGAGGGCAAGACCATAACCGAGACTCTGCCCGCCTACCTCAACGCCCTCTCCGGCCACGGCGTGCATATAGTCACCGTGAACGACTACCTGGCGGAGCGCGACGCCCAGTGGATGGGCAAGATATATAAGTTCCTCGGCATGACCGTGGGCTGCATAATACACGAAAAGGACAACGACGAGCGAAGGGAGGCCTACGCCTGCGACATCACCTACGGCACCAACAACGAGTTCGGCTTTGACTATCTCCGGGACAACATGGTGGTTTACAAATCCCAGATGGTGCAGCGGGAGCTTAACTACGCCATAGTGGACGAGGTGGACTCCATACTGATTGATGAGGCCCGCACCCCTCTTATCATATCCGGCCACGGCGAGGAATCCACGGATATGTACGAGAAGGCGGATAGATTCGTATGCCGTCTGGAGCGGGGCGAGAATATCGTCAAGCTCAGCAAGTCCGATCAGCTCATGGGCGTGGAGCAGCCTGAATCCGGCGACTATATGGCGGACATAAAGGCGCGCACCGTAGCCCTTACCGCCCGGGGCATGGAGAAGGCCGAGAGGTTCTTCGGCATAGACGACATATCAAAGCAGGAGTATTCCGAGCTTAACCACCACATACAGCAGGCGCTCAAGGCCCACGCCCTGTTTGAAAGGGATAAGGACTACGTAGTGCAGGACGGCAAGGTGCTCATAGTGGATGAGTTCACCGGACGTCTCATGCTGGGCAGGCGGTACAGCGACGGGCTGCATCAGGCCCTTGAAGCAAAGGAAGGCGTAAAGGTAGAGCGGGAGAACCGCACCCTTGCCACCATAACCTTCCAGAACTATTTCCGCATGTTCAAGAAGCTGGCGGGCATGACCGGTACCGCCAAGACGGAGGAGCAGGAGTTTCAGGCGATATACGACCTTGACGTTGTGGAGATACCCACCAACAAGCCCCTTGCGAGGAAGGATCTCAACGATATCGTATATACCAACCAGAAGGCCAAGTTTAACGCCGTGGTGAACGAGATAGTGGAAGTTCACAAGACCGGTAGGCCTATCCTCGTTGGAACCATATCCGTCGAAAAGAGCGAAATGCTTTCCCATATGCTGGACATGAGGGGGATAAAGCATGAGGTGCTGAATGCCAAGCTCCACGCCCGCGAGGCGCAGATAGTAGCCCAGGCCGGTAAATACGGCAACGTGACCATAGCCACCAACATGGCCGGCCGAGGTACCGATATACTGCTGGGCGGCAACCCGGATTTCCTTGCACGCCAGGAGCTGCTCCGCGAAGGCATGGAGGAGAGCATGGTGGAGGAGGCGACCGGACACGCCGACACGGACGATGAGGAAATACTGGCTGCCCGGGGCAGGTATGCCGACGCATACGCGAGATATAAGGCAGATACCGACGCCGAGCACGATCAGGTGGTGGCCGTGGGCGGCCTGCATATAATAGGCACGGAGCGCCACGAATCCCGCCGTATAGACAACCAGCTCCGCGGCCGCGCCGGCCGTCAGGGAGACCCGGGCTCAACGAGGTTCTATGTATCCATGGAGGACGACCTGATGCAGCGCTTCGGCGGCGAGCGGGTACGGGACCTCATGCAGAAGATAAGCCCCGATGAAGATATCCCCATAGAGGCGGGGATACTTACCAAGCAGATCGAAGCGGCGCAGAAGAGGGTAGAGAGCTATAACTTCGACATCCGCAAGAACGTCCTCCAGTACGACGACGTAATGAACCGCCAGAGGGAGATAATCTACGGCCAGCGCCGCAGGGTGCTCATGGGCGAGGACATACACGATTCCATAATGGAGATGGTGGACGAGACGGTAAGCCTCCGCTGCGCCCAGTTCTGCCCCGGCTCCCACCCCAGCTCCGAATGGGATATGGAGGGCCTCCGCACGGAGATACTTAACATAACCGCAATGGACTGCGGCAGGGATATAGCCGGAATCACCGATGCAGAGAAGCTTCAGTCCGCAGTAAAGGACTTTGCCCATAAGGCGTACCGGATCAAGGAAGACGGCCTTATGCAGGCCGCGGCGCAGCTTGGCGTGGACGCAGACATGCGGGAGCTTGAGCGCGTAGTGCTGCTCCGGGCAGTAGATGAGCATTGGATGGATCACATCGACGCCATGGATCAGCTGCGGCAGGGCATATCCCTGCAGGCCATAGGCCAGAAGGATCCGGTCATCGCCTACCGCAACGCGGGCTTCGATATGTTCGACGAGATGGTGCAGGGCATAAGGGAGCGCACCGTCCGCAACCTCTACCATGTGGTGATCTCCGCCGGCGCTCCTCAGCGGCAGCAGGTAGCCAAGCCCGTTGAAACGAAGGGCGACGCCCCCGCACGCCCCAAGCGCATAGAGGGAAAGATAAGCCGCAACGCCCCCTGCCCCTGCGGCAGCGGCAAGAAGTATAAGCAGTGCTGCGGAAAGGATAAGTAGATCAGGGAAGCGCACAGGAAGCTTAAAATACTATATTATCAAGGAAAAATCGAAAGGATGTGAGTAGCAGTGATCCAGCTGGACGAATGCAGGCAGCAGCTTGCAGCAATGCAGGAAACACTTACAAAGGCAGGTGAATCCCTTTGACGTCGCAGGATTAGCGGCCGAAAAGGAAGAACTGGAAAAGAAGATGGGCGCACCGGATTTCTGGGATGACGTTGAGGCGGCCAATAAAGCCAACCAGCGCATGAAAACCATCTCTGCCAAGCTGGAAAAGTACAACAAGCTCAGGGGCCTGTTGGAGGACGCCGAGGTGATGGCGGACATGGCGGAGGAGGGCGACGACCAGGAGATAGCGGACGAGCTCATAAAGGATATGCCCCATCTTGAAAGCAAGGTAGAGGCGCTGAAGCTCGAAACGCTGCTGAAGGGACCGTATGACAGGCTCAACGCCATACTGTCCCTTCATGCGGGCGCCGGCGGAACAGAGGCTCAGGACTGGGTATCAATACTGTACAGAATGTACACCCGATACTGCGAGAGCAAGGGCTGGACCGTCAGGGAGCTGGACTATCTGGCGGGGGACGAGGCGGGCATAAAGTCCGTAACCTTCGAGGTAGAGGGCGATAACGCCTACGGCTACCTGAAGGCCGAAAAGGGAGTGCACAGGCTGGTGCGCATATCGCCCTTCGACGCCTTCGGCAAGCGGCACACCTCATTTGCATCGCTGGACGTAACTCCCATATTCGAGGAGGACACCAGCGAGATAGAGATCAACCCCGACGATATCCGCATAGACACCTACCGTTCCGGCGGCGCAGGCGGCCAGAACGTCAACAAGGTAAGCTCGGCAATACGTATAACACATTTCCCCACCGGCATAGTGGTGCAGTGCCAGAACGAGCGCAGCCAGCTCCACAATAAGGACATGGCTATGCGCATACTGAAGGGCAAGCTGCTGGAGCTGGCCGAGAGGGAGCGCCTTGAGCACATGGCTGAGATAAAGGGCGAGATGAAGAAGATAGAATGGGGCAGCCAGATACGCTCCTATGTATTCCAGCCCTATACTCTGGTAAAGGATCACCGCACCGGAGTCGAGGTGGGAAATATACAGTCCGTAATAGACGGCGACCTTGATGTATTTATCAATGCGTTCCTGGTGCAGTCTTAAACAACAAAAAAATGCGCCGCGGCGTTGAGCCGCGGCGCATTTTTTTGCGAAACGCTTAAAAACCCATTCCAATTACCTTTACGCCTGAGGTCTTTTCCGCAAGGCCGTCTATGGGCAGCTCCTTCATGTGTATTGAGAAGCTCTTGGAGTCGCTGCCGTCCATAGGGGCATTTTTGGTGAAGTGCCATACCCCTATAAGGTTGTCGCTGCTGTCGTAAAAGCCGATATAGACCAGATTGAGGTCGCATTCGCCGTCTGATGACAGCGTGCCTGTCATGGTGGTGAAGCCGGGGTAGTTGTCGGCCAAGAAAATGTCCTTTGCGTATACGGTAACGTCGCGGCCTTCGGCCTTTGCGCAATCGAGGCTGGCAGTCATGGCTGCGGCTGTGCCCGGGGTGAGGGAAGAATCTTTGTGCCAGAAGGCAACGAAGGAAGTCTCCCCGGGCAGCACCACGGTCTTGTCGTTCATGATCGGGACGAAGGAATACTGATACGCCGTGCCGCCAACATTAAATGAAAGCGCGGCATTTGTGATTATGACGGGGCAGTTGCCGGTGTTTTCGTATGCTGCTGCACCGTAAAGCGTCGGCCCCTCCGCGCCGTCGAACACGTAGGCTGCCGTGCCGGTGACGGCCACAGCCGGCGAGGGCGCGGCCCCAGGGTCTGCCGTGGCGGCAGGCTCCGCAGCGGGCGCCGTTTCAAGGCCTGCGGCGCCTTTGGGGCCCGGTAAAGCCGCCTCGTCCGTTTTTGCGCCGCCGTCCAGCGGGTCGACAGCAAACAGGGAGGCCTTTTCCTCCTTTTTGGCGCAGCCCGAGGCCAGCAGCAATATGCATATTATAAAAACAGTAAGCCTTTTCATAGGCTGATTATAGCACATTATCCATTGTTAGGATACGGGTAAAAAGTGAATAATAATCTCTGACAGCGGCGCTTATGGCGTAAAGGGGTGTTATTCAAATAAGCAATATGCAGCTTGCCGCAAATGTGATAAAATAATCAATATAAAATGTGATAACATGCCGCAGCAGGGGCAATTGCCGCTGGGCGGATCGAATTTGGAGGTTTAAAAAAATATTATGGCAAAGAAGACCGTTGAGGACGTAAACGTAAAGGGCAAACGGGTGCTGGTAAGGGTCGACTTCAACGTGCCCCTTCAGGACGGAAAAGTAGCGGACGACAAGCGCATAACAGCGGCGCTGCCCACTGTAAAGTACTTGCTCGAGCACGGTGCAAAGGTCATACTCTGCTCCCATCTGGGCAGGCCCAAGGGTGAGCGCAAGATGGAGTTTTCCCTCGCTCCCGTAGCGGAAAGGCTCAAGGAGCTGCTGCCGGGCGTCAGGATCAGCTTTGCGCCGGACTGCATTGGCAAGGAGACCGAAAAGATGGCAGGCGAGCTCAGGGAAGGCGAAATACTGCTTCTCGAGAATCTGCGTTTCCATAAGGAAGAAGAAAAGAACGACCCCGACTTCGCCAAGAAACTGGCTTCTCTGGCAGATATATACGTGTCCGACGCCTTCGGCACCGTACATCGCGCCCATGCTTCCACCGCGGGCGTAGCCCAGTACCTGCCTGCGGTCGCAGGCTTCCTTATCGGCAAGGAGCTTTCCGTAATGGGCGGTGCTCTGGAGAAACCCGTGCGCCCCTTCGTGGCCATACTGGGCGGCGCAAAGGTAGCGGACAAGATAGGCGTAATAACGAATCTGCTGAACAAGTGCGATACCCTGATAATCGGCGGCGGCATGGCTTATACCTTCTTCAAGGCGCTGGGCTATAACATCGGCAACTCCCTGCTTGACGCAGACAGCATAGAGCTTGCAAAGAAGCTGATGCTTGACGCCGATGCAAAGGGCGTAAAGATGCTGCTGCCAGTGGATACTGTGGTCGCCAGGGAGTTCAAGGCTGACGCGGAATACATGACCGTGGATTCCGACAGGATACCCGACGGCTATATGGGCATGGATATAGGAGAGAAGACCGCCAAGCTCTTTGGCGAGGAGATAAGGAAAGCCGGCACCGTAGTATGGAACGGCCCTATGGGTGTGTTCGAGTTTGACGCCTTCGCAAAGGGTACTGCGGCTGTTGCCGAGGCCTGCGCAGAGTGCAAGGGCACCACCATTATAGGCGGCGGCGACTCCGCCAGCGCCGTAAAGAAGCTGGGCTATGCGGACAAGATGACCCACATCTCCACCGGCGGCGGCGCAAGCCTGGAGTTCCTTGAGGGCAAGGTGCTGC
>ENA-ORSI01002178-ORSI01002178.1-human-gut-metagenome-genome-assembly--contig:-NODE-2178-length-14725-cov-4.824608_pt1 | contig 14725 bp, 13 predicted proteins | sample MGYA00242187_ERZ509154 | MGnify/ENA primary metagenome ERZ509154 (study PRJEB26280, sample SAMEA2338627) | human gut metagenome | biome: human gut; feature: human-associated habitat; material: faeces...
TTATTAAAAAATTATATATTTAATAATTTAGAAGATATTGTTAGTAATTTACCTATAGTTATGTTAGAAAATTTAGATGACTTAGTAAATGATTCAGATGGACATTGTCTAGAGTTATGTGATTTAGGTTTAACATTTGGTTATGATTATGCTGATGATTATAAATTGTATTTACCAAATGATTTAAAAAACAAATTGAAACATGTAATTAATAAAGATGTTTATAAAAAAGTATGGCTTAGTGATATTAAAGAATTTGTTAAGTTGTATTTTTGGACGTATGGCTTAGTTTCTAAAGAAAAAATAGTGGAAGAATATGAATCTTTAGTACATAAAAAAGTTGATTGGACTTGGATATTTGAAAAATTAAATGATGAATTTACAACATGTGAAATAAATAATGATGAGTTTTTATGGCCAAAAAGTGTGCTATTAGATCCTTTAAAAGAAGATATAAGTTTAGATTTTTATTATCCGGGGAAAGAAATTATTGTTTTAAATATGGCTTATTGTTTAGATACAATTAAAAAAATTGCGGAATTTTTAAATATAAAAGATAAAAGAATATTAAATAGTTTTATAAAATATGTTTTATTAAAATATCAAGATAATGCTAAAATAGTAAGTGATTTTACTTTAGAATATAATTTAAATAAAAAACAAAGGGATGAATTAGAAAAAATATTAGATGTAGATTTTTTTGTTTCCAATTTGGCAATATGGTGGTAGAACAAAGGAACAACACGATATTAAGTATTTTAATTTGACTAAAATGCCAAAGGATAAAAAACTTTTAAGTTGTTTAAAAGCGTTGGATAATATAGCAATTTCTAGATTGTATGATGCATATGACGTTAAATCTTTAAAGGCACTTCGAGATGCAATTATGATGTCATTTGAAGATATAGTTATAAACTTTGATAATGAATTTATTGATTATTTATTAAATATGGATGAAGTAGAAGATGAATTGCCTTTTTCTAGTGGAATTGTTGTAGGATTTTTTTACTTATATAAAGGTGAAGATAAGGAATCAATTATAATACCTAGAGAAATCGAACAAATATTAAAAAGAAATACATATGATGATGACATTTTTGGTAATGATTTAATTTATGGTTATTTAGTTTATAATGGAGCTTTAGAAAGAAAAACTTTACAATCTATTTTAGAAAGCAGGCATGATATTTATTTTACACTGTCTGAATTAGATCGTTTGGTGATTAGTCATGGGGCTTTTATTCAAAATGGTTTGTATGTATTAGTTAATAATATGGATAAGGAAATTTTAAAAGATATCTTGGTTGGCCAAGAAAAGTATGGAATAAAAGAATTAATTTATGATGATACAATTTTGTGGTTAGATGATATTATTGCTGATGAACTAGGGTATGTATTGGAAGATTCTGATTTAAAAGATATGGAAAGAGATTTTTTAATTGTTTCAACGATTTATATGATGCATATTAATAAGTATTCTCTTGATACAATAAAACAAATGATGCAAGATAATGGTATAAGTTTAAATAAAAGAGTTGAAAGGAAATTTGATAGTAAAGTAATAGAGTTTTTAGATGAAATTCCTTTATGGGTAAGTGGGGGATACTCTAAAGCAGAATTAGATAATGAAAATGTTACTTTGCCGTTTTAAGCGCTTATGGATGAATTAAAGAAATATGGTAAAAATATTTTAATTAATAACTATGAAGCAAGTGTGCTTTTAAAATACAATATTGATGTTACTAAATGTAATTCAATTGATGAAGTATTACTATTAGTTGATAGAGTAGATGATGATTTAACTGATGAAGAATATGATGAACTAGATTATGTAGCAGGCACACTTGCAGAGAGAAAATATTATATGGAGACTAACAAATGAATAGATGTTTTTGGGTAAACATGGATAATCCTTTGTATGTTGATTATCATGATTTTGAATGGGGAGTTTCTAAGTATGATGATCATGAATTATATGAGTTATTAATACTAGAAATGTTTCAAGCGGGCCTTTCTTGGGAAACAATATTAAATAAGCGAGAAAATTTTAGAAAAGCTTTTGATAGTTTTAACTGGAATAGTATAGTAAATTATGATGAAGATAAAATAAATGAATTAATGCAAGATAAAGGAATAATTAGAAATAGAAAGAAGATTGAAGCAACGATAAATAATACAAAAGTATTTTTAAATATTCAAAAAGAGTATGGTTCATTTGCCAATTTTATATGGAGTTTTACTGATAACAAAGTAATAATAACTGATAGTAAAGTTGTTAGTAATGAATTATCTGATACTATATCAAAAGAATTAAGGAAACGCGGTATGAAATTTGTAGGTACAGTTATAATATATTCATATTTACAAGCAATTGGAGTAATCAATAGTCATGAAGATAATTGTTTTTTAAAAGGGAGCGGTAACAATGCATAGAATTGATGGTTTTATTGATATAAATGAATTTTTAAATATAGATCAGCTAAGTGACTTTAAAGTATCGGAATTATTAAATTATTTAAAAAGAGCAAATCCAACTGTAAATATTGAAAAAAACGATAGTGTTAGTCAATTTGTATTTAGTTTTATTTTTAATGGAGAAAAATATTATTTTAAGTACGATAGTTTTGCAAGTCCATATAATGAATTGTTAGCGTATTTTGTTGCTAATGATTTGAATATATCGAGTGTGCCTTATGATCTTGCTAAAGTTGGAAATTTTAGGGGGGTAATTTCAAAAGATTTTAAAGTGGTGGATGCTAAGTATATACAAGGTGCAGAATTATTAAAGCAATTTTATGATGATCCTAAATACTGGCAATATAACAATTTAGAAGATATTTGGGATTGTTTAGAAGAATATTATCGAAATATTACCAATCATCGGAAAATAATAAAAGAATTAATGTATCAATTAGTTAAAATGTTTGTTTTTGATATCTTAACTGGACAAGTTGATCGGCATGGTCATAATTGGGGAATTGTTGAATATGCTAATGGTAAAATAGAACTACAGCCTATTATTGATAATTCGCGAATATTTATGGATAGACCAGATTTGTTGGTGATTCAGATGAATGCTAATAAAAATAATATTTTTATGGCAGATTCACTAGAATATTATTTAGATGTTAGTAGTAAAGAATTTAGAGATTTATTTAAAGATTCTTTATGGGTGATTAGTGAGGAAAATTTAGTTTCAATATTTTCTAGAATTGAAAGGCAAACTAATACTAAAATACCGGATGAAATAAAAGAAAATTATCGACTTAAATTTAGAGATTACTACAATTTTTTTGAAAGGGAGTTAGGATACAAACAAAATATATTATAGTTATAGAACCTTGTTTTAAATAAAAAAATCTCTTATAATTATAGTGAGGTAAAAACATGAATGAAGAAATAATTAGTAAAGTTAGTAAAAAAATAAATTTAAAAGAGTATCAAATCAAAAATGTTATTGGTTTGTTAAGTGAAGGGGCAACAATTCCTTTTATTGCTAGATATCGTAAAGAAGCAACAGGTAATTTAAATGAAGAAGAATTGAGACTCATCGAAACAGAATATAATTATGCTGTTAATTTACAGATGAGAAAAGATGATGTTAAAAGATTAATCGATGAAAAAGGAATGCTTACACCAGAACTTGTTAAAGCAATAGATGAAGCAACTAAATTAAGCGAAGTTGAAGATATCTATACGCCATTTAAAGAAAAGAGAAAGACTAAAGGTACGGAAGCAATTAAGATGGGACTTGAACCTTTAGCAAAGATTATCATGGCACTTCCTAATAAGACTAGAGATGAAGTTGCTAAAGACTATTTAAATGATCAAGTTAAGACTGTGGATGATGCTATGATGCACGCTGGATATATTATTGCGGACTGGATAAGTGATAAACCAAAGTATCGGAAGTATCTTAGAAATTACTATTGGTATAATGGGGTAGTTAAGGGAAAACTTAAGAAAAATGCAGAAGATCCTAACAAAGTCTATGAAATATATTATGATTTTGAACAAAAGATTACGAATATGAAGCCACATCAAACATTAGCTATTGCGAGAGCCGATAAAGAAAAGGTCGTAACTTATAGTTTAAGCGTAGATAGTAAAAAAGTATTAGAATACTTACATAATGAATTAATTGGTAATAAGAAAAGCCCGTTAGTACCTGATATGGAAACATATATTGAAGATGCTTGGAAGAGACTTTTAGAACCTAGTTTAGAGAGAGATATCAAAGCAGAATTATATGATAAAGCTAGTGAATTTGGTATTAATGAATTTGGTAATAATTTGGAAAATTTACTTTTAACACCACCAATTAAAGGGTGTGTGGTAATGGGCTTTGATCCAGCATTTAGAACTGGTTGTAAGTTAGCGGTGTTATCACCAACTGGGGAAGTTTTAGAAATTGGCGTAATATATCCACATGAACCTAAAAAAGAAGTCGATATGGCAGAAAAAATTATGCTTGCCTTAATTGGGAAGCACGGAGTTAAGATTATTGCTATTGGTAATGGAACAGCATCAAGAGAAAGTGAAGCATTTGTTGCTAACCTAATTAAAAAATATAATTTAGATGTTAAATATGTAATAGTGAGTGAAGCTGGAGCTAGTGTATACTCAGCTTCACCACTTGCTAAAAAAGAATTCCCAGATTATTCAGTAGAGCAAAGAAGTGCCGTAAGTATTGGAAGAAGACTGCAAGATGCGTTATCGGAACTAGTTAAAATTGACCCTAAAGCAATAGGAGTAGGACTTTATCAACACGATTTGAAACAAAAAGAATTAGATGAAGAATTAGAGTTCGTTGTAAGTAAAGTTGTTAATAAAATTGGGGTTAATTTAAATAATGCTAGCGAAAGTATTTTAAATTATGTTTCTGGTCTTAGTAAAAGTATTATCAAAAAAATATTAGATTATCGAAAGAAGAAAGGGGTTATCAAATCTCGAGAAGAATTAAGAAATGTGGAAGGAAATGATAAAGCTTTCGAACAATCAGCGGGTTTCTTGCGTATCTTTGATGGAGATAATCCGTTAGATAAAACTAATATTCATCCAGAAGATTATGAACTTGTTAACAAAATTTTACAAGATAACCATATCGATGTAGCTAAAGTTGGAACTGATTATATGAAAGAAAAAATCGATGCCTTAAATAAAAATGAAGTAATGAATAAATACGATGTTTCGGAAGAAAAATGGGATTTAATTAAGAATAATTTAGTAAATGGAGTAATCGATCCACGGGATGAAATAAAACAAATGACTTTACGTAGTGACATACTTACTATCGATGATTTAGAACTTGGTATGAGCTTAGAAGGAACAGTTCGCAATGTTACAGCATTCGGAGCATTTGTTGACATTGGTTTACATGATGATGCTTTAGTACATATATCAAAAATGAGTAAAGAATTTGTTAAACATCCGAGTGAAATATTAAAAGTTGGAGATATTATAAATGTTTACATTTGTGGCATTGAAAAAGAAAAGGGACGAGTAAGCTTGTCGTTATTTGGAGATTAATATGAAAGTAATATTTAATATAGTGAAAATTTTAATACTATTTTTGTTTATAGCAGGAGTTTTTATATTATTAATTAATAAAACTTTTATTCATGAAACTTATAAAGACGAATCAATGGATGGTGAAGGAATAAAAGTTAGTAGATTTATGTATTATACAGGTTTAAATAAAAAAGATAACTTAACTGGCACATTTATTACTCCTTTAAACAATAATATTTTAGAAACATATCGGACAAATTATTTAAATAGTTTAAGTACGTGTTATGGTAAATATTATTATGATGAAGATAATGATATTACTATACTTAACTACGATATAATTGATAATGGGTTATATCGTAGTGTAAGCATTAATTATTCGAGTAAAAATTATTGTAGTGATGAATATTTATTGCATGAATCTTGGGCAATTGATTATTTAAATCATGGTGAGTATATAAGTGGAGATTTAACTGATGCTTATGCTAGGGCTTTGATAACTGTTTTAAGTACTACTGAACAAGTAGCAAATATTATTATTGATGATGACTATAAAAGTTCAATTAGTTTAAATGTAGAATATAGTGATGAAAAAGGAAAATATACCCTTACATTTAGTGATTTTAATGAAAATCAGTTATTAGTTGTAAAAACTTATGATGATGGCGATACACAGTTTGTTGTTTATGAAATAAATAGTGTAGTGAGTTATTTGAAAACATTTAGTTAAAGGAGTGGTTAGATGAAATCATTTAGCATTAAAGAGTTAAAATATTTAATTTTATATACAATATTATTGATATTTGCTTTTATTTATATTAAAGATATAATCAATATTTTAAAGTATATTATTAATTTATTGATGCCTTTTATAATTGGAATAGCTATTGCTTTTGTTCTAAATGTTTTAGTTAATGTAATAGAAAAAAAGTGGATAAAGAGTTGGAAAATATCAGCTTTAAGTAAAAGAACAATTAGTTTGTTAATAGCTTTAGCAATAATTATTGGTTTTATAGTATTTTTATTGTTTCTAATAATACCTAATTTACAAAATACTATTGCAATATTTGCGGATAATATTCCTATTTATAATGAAAATTTACAAAATTTATTAAATAGTTGGGGAATTGATGCAAATGTGGTAAGTGAAGTTGTTGAGGTATTTAAATCACTTGGTGATAGTGCAAGCTCATATATTAAAGAAAACGGAAATCAAGTTTTGGAAACAACTTTGGGAATTGCAACAAATGTTGTAACCGGTTTTGTAAATGTTACTATTGGTTTTGTTTTTGCTATTTACTTTTTAGCTCAAAAGGAAAAGATAAGTCATCAATTTGAAAATTTAATGCAAGCTTATTTGCCTTGCAAAGTAATTGATAAAGTCCATGAAATTGCTGTTATTTCTAATAAAATTTTTGCTAATTTTGTGGGAGGACAATGTATTGAGGCAATAATTATCGGTTTTCTATGTTTTATTGGAATGCTTTTACTTAGACTTCCATATGCATCAACTATTGCTGTGTTGGTAGGCTTTACTGCTTTAATTCCAATTTTTGGGGCATTTATTGGTACCGCAATTGGAGCGTTTTTAATATTTATGGTTAGTCCTTTGCAAGCTTTAATTTTTATTGTATTTATTTTAGTCTTACAACAATTAGAAGGAAATTTGATTTATCCAAAGGTTGTAGGAAAATCTATTGGATTACCAGGTATTTGGGTATTAGTAGCGGTAACTATTGGTGCAAGTTTAAATGGTATTTTAGGAATGCTTTTAAGTGTTCCGGTTGCTTCAATTATTTATAGTATTATGAAAACAAATATTAAATATCGATTACAAGAAAAGGAACAAAAAAAAGCACAAGCCTAATCTTGTGTTTTTTAGTAAAGCAATATCAAAGATGTAAATTACATCTTTAGTAAAATATGAAAAAAGGATATTGCTTTACAAGTTAATTATAACAAATATTTATTCTAAGTCAATTATTTTTCACGCTTTTTGATAAAAGTCATATTTTGTGCTAAAATAATCTAAATTTTGGCAGGATAAGGCCATTGATATAATTGAAAAAATGAAAAGTAAATAAAATATAATAAAAGAAAGAAGGTGTAGCGGTGAATAGAGAAGATTTTCCAATGTTAAAGCAAGACATTATTTATTTAGATAATGGCGCAACTAGTTTAAAACCCCAGATAGTTATAGATAAAATTACTGAGTATTATGAAAAGTATAGTGCCAATGCACATCGAGGAGATTATGATATTTCTTATAAAGTTGATGTTGAATATGAGAATGCTCGTGATTTGGTTGTTTCATTTATTAATGCTAAATGTAAAGAAGAAGTTGTTTTTACCAGTGGAACTACTGATTCTTTAAATATGATTGCTAGTGGTTTTTTTGCTAATTTGGTTGAACCTGGTGATGAAATATTAATAACTACTAGTGAGCATGCTTCTAATGTTTTGCCTTGGTTTAGATTAGCAAATGATTATAATTGTGTTGTAAATTTTATTCCTTTGGATGATAATTTACATGTGACAGTTGATAATGTGAAGAAAAGCATTACTTCTCGAACGAAAATTATAGCATTAGCTCAAGTTACAAATGTAATCGGTGATGTTCGTCCTATAAAAGAAATATGTAAGTTAGCTCATGAAAATAATATTTTTGTAGTTCTTGATGGTGCTCAAAGTGTTCCGCACATGGGGGTTGATGTGCAAGATTTAGATGTTGATTTTCTAGCATTTTCTGGTCATAAAATGTTAGGCCCAACTGGCATTGGAGTTTTGTATGGAAAAAAGGAATTGTTAGAAAATTTGGAACCTATTAATTTAGGGGGAGGAATGAATGAATCATTTGATTCACCAAAAGAAATATATTTAAAAGAGTTACCAAATAGATTAGAAGCAGGAACTCCAAATATTGCTGGCGCTATTGGTTTAGGGGCTGCAATTAAATATTTAATGAATATTGGAATTGATAATATTCATGAACGAGAATTGCACTTAAGGGAATATTTAATAGAAAAGTTAGTAAAGTTACCATTTGTAGATTTACTTAATTTGGAGGCAGATAGTGGAATAGTAACCTTTAATATTGATGGTATATTTTCACAAGATGTAGCATATTATTTAAATAAGTATAATATTTGCGTTAGAGCTGGTAATCACTGTGCAAAATTAGTTAAAAATGCTACTGGTGTTACTAATTCTTTAAGAATAAGTTTATATTTTTATAATACTGAATCAGAAATTGATGAATTGGTGGAACTTTTAAGTGATAAAGAAAAGATAATGAAAGAGATGATTTAAATGGATAGAAGAGAAGTAATAATCGATCATTATACTAACCCACGAAATAGGAGAAGAATAAATGATGCTAATTATATTGTAGAAAATACGAGAAATTCTTCTTGTATAGATAATTTAGATATTTATGTAAATATTGTCGATGATAGAATTGTAGATATTTCATTTGATGGGGAAGCTTGTGCTATAAGTGTATCTTCAGCTTCCATTATGACTAGTAACTTGAAAGGCAAAGATGTAGTCGAAGCAATAAAATATATTGATAATATGGAAAATATGTTAAATGATAAAAATTATGATGCTTCAATATTAAAAGAAGCGATAGTTTATGAAGATACAAAAAACACAAGCCGTAAAACTTGTGCATGGCTTCCTTATGAAGCTGTGAAAAAGATATTAGAAGATTATGACTAAAAAAACTAATTAAAGCAAAGAAAAAAATAGCTGGCAAATTTTTAGAAGGTGTGATATATTATATATAACAGCGAAGATAAAGGATAAGTAATTATATGGAAGTTTATAGAGATTTAGTGGCTGGTGGAAACTAAAAATGAAAGTATAATGAATCTACCTTTGGAGTTGGATTTAATAAATTCCGGAGAATACCGTTATCTAAAATGAGTAAATATAAGGGTGGTACCGTGCTATTTGCACTCCTTTGGTATCATCCTTTTTATTTTTAAGAGGCGATTATATGATAGACATGCATTATGATTTATTATCAGTGTTATATTATTGTTATTTGCGTAATGATTTTAGGTATGTTAAAGAGTTACAAGGATATTTTAATGATAGGAATGTTCATGGCATAGTTGCTAACTTTTATTTTATGAGTGAGGAAGAAATGCAACGAGAAATGAAAGGGCGAAAAATAGATGTTGTGGAAATGTTTAAAATATCAACAGAATTATTTAGAAAATATTTTCCTGATTTAAATGTAGTTTTTAGTATTGAAGGCTGTGACTTTATAAAAAATATTGATGAATTAAGAAAACTTTATGAATTAGGACTGAGAAGTATATTGTTAGTTTGGAATAATAAAAATAAGTATGGTGGAGGAACATATGCAACTGGAGGTTTAACTGAAGAAGGAAAAAAATTTATTTGGGAAGCAATAAACTTAGGAATTACAATAGATTTATCACATATGAATAGAGAAACTTTTGAAGATACAGTGAGTATTTTAAAAGAGGCTAAAAATAAAAGTTTAAATCCTAAAGTAATAGTGAGTCATTCGGATGTATATGAATTATTTAATCATCCAAGAAATATAACTGGTGAACAAATAAAAATGTTAAAAGAATTTAAACCAGTCATGGGATTAGTTAGTTATGCGATGTTTTTAACAGATAAAGATGAAGAAATAGAAGTATTAAAAGATAAATATTTAAATCATATAAAGCATGTAATTGATATTTTAGGAATAAATTGTGTTGGTATTTCTAGCGATGATATGGAATACGATAGTATTTTACTAGGTAATCCAGTAGAAAACATAATATTTCCATATAAAGATTTAAAGAAAGAAATATACAATTTGCTAATAAAAGAATTTAGTATAGAAGAAGTAAATAAAATAATGGAATTAAATATTAAAAATAAATTATTTGAAGAGGTGTAGTATGATAGATATTAAATTAATTAGAGAAAATCCAGAATTAGTAAAGGAAAATATTAAAAAGAAATTTCAAAATGAAAAATTAGGTTTAGTGGATGAAATTTATGAATATGATAAAACTTATCGGGAATATAAATTAGAAGGCGATAACTTAAGAGCTAAGCGTAATGATTTGAGTAGTCAAATCGGTGGTTTAATGCGGGAAGGCAAGAAGGATGAAGCTGAAAAGATAAAGATGCAAGTTGGGGAAATTAATAACCAAATTGATGAACTTGAAGAAAAAGAAGCAAGACTAGAAGAAGAAATAAAAAATAGGATGATGGTTATACCTAATATAATTGATCCAAGTGTTCCAATTGGGAAGGATGATTCAGAAAATGTTGAAAATGAACGTTTTGGTGAGCCAGTTGTGCCAGATTATGAAATACCATATCATGCGGAAATTATGGAATCATTTAGTGGTTGGGATAAAGATTCTGCTGGAAGGACTAGTGGAAATGGTTTTTACTATCTAATTGGTGATATAGCAAGACTTCATAGTGCAATGTTATCTTATGCAAGAGATTTCATGATTGATAAAGGTTTTACTTACACTATTCCGCCGTTTATGATTCGTAGTGATGTTGTTACAGGGGTTATGTCTTTTGCAGAAATGGATGCCATGATGTATAAAATTGAAGGGGAAGATTTATATTTAATTGGTACTAGTGAACATTCAATGATTGGTAGATTTAAAGATCAAATAATTAAAGAAAATATGCTTCCTATTACTATGACTTCATATTCACCTTGTTTTAGAAAAGAAGTTGGAGCTCATGGTATTGAAGAGCGAGGTATTTATCGGGTTCATCAATTTGAAAAACAAGAAATGATTGTTATATGCGAACCAGAAGAATCAATGGATTGGTATGAAAAAATGTGGAAATATACTGTTGAGTTATTTAGAAGTTTAGATATTCCAGTTAGAACTTTAGAATGTTGCAGTGGAGACTTAGCAGATTTGAAGGTTAAATCTTGTGATGTGGAAGCATGGAGTCCAAGACAACAAAAATATTTTGAAGTTGGATCATGTTCAAATCTTGGAGATGCTCAAGCAAGACGTTTAGGTATTAGAACTAAGGGGGAAAAAGGAACTTACTACTTACATACTTTGAATAATACAGTGCTTGCATCAAGTAGAGCAATGATTGCACTTTTGGAAAATAATTATCAAAGTGATGGAAGTGTATTAATACCAAGAGTGTTGCAACCTTATATGGGAGGAATTGAAAAACTAATTCCTAAAAACAAATAGAGGGTTAAAGCTCTCTTTTATTTTTGAAAAATAAACGTTTAAATTATTATTAAATAAAGATGATACTATGGATGATAAAAGTTTTGTTAGTTTATTAAATAATGATATTTTAAAAAAATTAATAATGATGTCGATTTAATTGAAAGTTCTAAAAGAGTAATACTTATGAACCACAAGTAAAAATGATGGAATTTGCAAATATGCTAAGTGACAAGGTAAATAATTATAATTTTTGGTAGAAAAATAGGATATTTTGATAAGTTATGTCGCATTATGTCGAATTGCTTGCATTTTAAAAAAATACTGGTAGAATGGTTGTTGAAAGCGGGTTTTGGTATTTATTACACTTTTTGTTTTTTATACTTTTTTCTATCCTATGGTCATAATAAAATATGATTAATTACAACCTTTCTACACAACTTTATTTCACACTCATCAAAATTCCGCTTTCACATTTTGTGGTTGTGTGATAAAATAAAGTCTTGAAAGAAGGTGCTGTTTTGAATAAACCGGATTTAAACATTGCCAAGAATAGAGAAGAAGTTAAAATAAATTATGGTAATTTAGATTTAGATATAAAACCTGTTTTTAAAGGAAAAAAATATTTTCTTAGGACTTATGGATGTCAAATGAATGTTCATGATTCAGAAGAAATTAAATATTATTTAGAACAATTAGGTTTTAAATATTGTGATAAATTAGAAGATGCTGATATAGTAGTTTTAAATACTTGTGCAATTAGAGAAAATGCCAAAGATAAAGTGTTTGGTTATTTAGGAAGATGTAAGCATTTAAAGAAAGCAAAAAAGGATTTGATTATTTGTTTATGTGGATGTCTGATGCAACAACCTAGTGAAATTGAAGAAATTGCTAAAAATCATAAGTATGTTGATATTGTTGTAGGTACTCATAATTTAAGAGAACTTCCGGAATTGATTACTAAATGTCAAGGACAACAAGAGATAGAAGTTTATTCAAACAGTGATCAAGTTTGGGAAAATGTAAAGTATATTAGAGATTCTAAAATATCAGCTTGGATTAATATCCAATTAGGTTGTGATAAGTTTTGTACTTATTGTATTGTTCCTTATACAAGAGGAAGAGAGCGAAGTAGGCATATTGAAGAAATATTAAAAGAAGTACAAGAATTAAAGAAGCAAGGATATATGGAAATAACTTTGCTTGGTCAAAATGTCAATGCCTATGGTAAAGATTTAAATTTAGGTTATGATTTCGCAACGTTATTAGAAGAAACAGCGAAAATTGGGATTCCTCGGGTTAGATTTGTTACTAGCCATCCTTGGAATTTTACTGATAAGATGATCGATGTTATTGCTAAATATCCTAATATAATGCCATATGTTCATTTGCCAATTCAATCAGGTAGTGACGTTATATTAAAAAAGATGAATCGCAGGTATACAGTAGAAGAATATAAAAAGTTGTTTGATACAATTAAAGAAAAAGTTCAAAATGTTAGCATTACAACGGATATAATTGTGGGATTCCCCAATGAGACTGAAGAGGATTTTCAAAAGACTCTAGATATAGTAAATTATTGTAAGTTTGATGGGGCATTTACATTTATTTTTTCGCCAAGAGTTGGAACTGCTGCGGCTTTGATGGAAGATAAAACATCTTTGGAAGAAAAGGAAGAAAGATTACAAAAGTTAAATAAATTGGTAAATGAGTATTCCCTTGAAAGTAATAAAAAATATGTAGATAAAGTAGTTAAGGTTTTAGTAACGGGGTCAAGCGATAAAGGAATTGATAAAGTTTGTGGTTATACGGAAACTATGAAGTTAGTTAATATAATCGGTTCTCATGATTTGATTGGTAAAATAGTTGATGTTAAAATAACTGAAGCTAAAAGCTTTAGTTTAGATGGAGAAGTAGTAAAATGAGGCATATTTTTATTGTAAACAAGCATTCTAATTTGAATAAGACATCTAAAAGAATTGAAGAAATAAAAGATATATGTAGTTCTTTAGCTGTTGACTATGTAATATATTTTGTTGATAATCAAAGCGAGATAGCGGAAATTGCTGGACGTTTTAAATATGAAGAATGTACGATTTATGCTGTTGGAGGAGATGGAACTGTTAATCATCTTTTAAATGCTATTATGGGTGGTAAAGCTTCTTTAGGCCTTATTCCTTTTGGGTCTGGTAATTCTTTATATCAAACTTTAAAAGAAAAGGAAGAATCAGTAATAGATTGTAATGTCATGAAAATTAATGATCGATATTGTCTTAATTATTTTAGTGTTGGTGTTGAAGCTTTAGTTACTAAAAGATTTGAACAATTAAAAAGTTTAGGCTTTCCCGCTAGCTATGCTTATAAACTAGCAATAATACATACTATTTATAAATATAATACCACTTCAGTTTTAATAAAGGCTGATGGTAGAAATTATTATAGTTCAGATATGAGCTTTGTTGCTGTTTGTAATGGAAAGTATTGTGGATTAGATAAAAAAATTGCTCCATGTGCTGATATTGCTTCACCTAATGCTATAGTTTATTTGGGAGGAAAGTTATCAATGTTTGCAATTCCTGACTTTTTGGGTAATCTTGCTAAAGGTACTTTAGAACAGAAATATGCTTTGGAAAAAAAGAATGCTAAAAATATTGAAATTATTGCTAAAAATTCATTAATAGCCAATATTGATGGAGAAATTATTGAAGATACACATTTTGATATTGATGCAGCGGCGGGGAAAATAAAAGTTGTTCAACCGACCCAAATTTTAGAATTGATTAGAAAAAAATAAAGCATTTAGTTGTGTAAAACATAAATGCTTCTTTTTATGCCATCTGGGAGTTTTAATGGCTTTAGTAATTTCCAACCAAATTTTTCATAAAGATTTTGATGTCTAGTATGAAGATATAATGTTTTAATATTTAATTTATTCATATAGTTAGGAACAGTTTCTATTAAAAATCTTCCATATCCTTGATGCCGATATTTTTCTTTTATAAAAACATTGGCTAAAC
>ENA-ORSI01002186-ORSI01002186.1-human-gut-metagenome-genome-assembly--contig:-NODE-2186-length-14670-cov-3.279986_pt1 | contig 14670 bp, 18 predicted proteins | sample MGYA00242187_ERZ509154 | MGnify/ENA primary metagenome ERZ509154 (study PRJEB26280, sample SAMEA2338627) | human gut metagenome | biome: human gut; feature: human-associated habitat; material: faeces...
CCGCGGACGCTCCCCCGCCAGGTCGAGCTCACGGCGAGGGGCATAGCCGCCATCCTCGAGCGGGACAACGTGGCCATGGAGCAGGGCGCGCTCGGCTTGTGGCAACGCTGCGTGGCCGAGGCCGTCACCAAGGTCAACACGGGAGCGGAGACCGCCGAGCGCGCGATCCACGGGGCCGTGCGCCGCATGATGCGCGAGGGGGTCTCGACGGTGACCTACCGCGACCCGACGACGGGCGAGCAGACGGTGACGAACCGCGTCGACGTCGCGGTTCGCCGCCACGTGCGCACGCAGATCGCGCAGGACGGCATGCGCCGCACGCTTGACGTGTGCGGGCAGGCGGGCATCCGCCTCGTGGAGGTGTCGAGCCACGGCGGGGCGCGCCCCGAGCACGCCCGCTGGCAGGGTCGCGTCTACTCGCTCGACGGCGAGGCCGAGGTGGACGGCGTGCGCTACGGGGACTTCTACGAGGAGACGGGCTACGGGAGGGTCGACGGGCTCGGAGGAGCGAACTGCAGGCACTCGTTCGGCCCGTGGCTGCCAGGCACGCCGCGCATGTACCAGCCTAACCCCGGGCACCCCAGCGGCCTGACGAACGAGGAGGTCTACCGCCTCACCCAACGCCAGCGCGACAGGGAGCGCGGCATCCGCCGCACCAAGCGCGAGCTCGCGGGCGCGCAGCTCATCGCCGACAGGGACGCGAGCCTCGCGAACGTCGCCGAGGTCGAGCGCCTGAAGGCGAAGCTGCGCCGCCAGCAGGAGGGCATGCGCGCCTTCATCGCCGACGCTAACAGGAAGGGGAAGGCGCCCGTGCTGCAGCGCAGCCCGAACCGCGAGTGGCAGGGCGACATGCCGCGCATCCGCAGGACCGACGCGAGCCGCCGCACAGTGGCCGAGTTCCTGGAGGGCGACGGCGTCAAGCGGACGCTCAAGGCGCGGGGTGTGTCGAAGACCGCAGCCCAGAAGGCGCTCTCCGCCGAGCTGAAAGCGCAGGGGCTCGACGGAAGAAGCTGGCGGAACCTGAGCAGGGCGAACCAGCAGGGTCTTTTCAAACGGGCCGTGAGCCGCATCGCAGGAGGAAGGCTCGGCAGATTGGAGGACCTAGCGGAGCTCGACGGGCCCGACAACATGTTCCACGCCCTGAGGATGGCGAACCCGAAGCACAAATCGGGCGCGAGGTACAGGGACAACTGCCAGCGGTGCATCGCGGCGTACGATCTGAGAAGGAGGGGCTACGACGTCGAGGCGCTGCCGACGCCCATCCTGTCGGACGTCGTGCGCGACGACCTCGCCTACATGGACAAGGGCGGGTGGCCCGAGATGTGGGAGGGGGCGATTCCCGTCGAGATCGCCGGAGCCGACGGAGAGGCGGTGAGGCGGGGCATCGAACGCGAGATGGAGTCGTTCGGCGATGGAGCGAGGGCCGTCGTCAGGGTACAATGGAACGAGAGGGACTACGGCCACGTGTTCATCGCCGAGCAGCGCGACGGAATGACTGTGTTCGTGGACCCGCAGTCGAACGACCCCGCATACGAAGGCTGGGAGCACGCGATATCGTCCAGCGGCAACTACCTGATGAGAATAGACGACAAGGAGTTCACCGACCTCGTACTCGAAGCGGCGAGGAACTCGGAGGTGGCTGGAAAATGAAGCTCGAATCCGCAAGGCGCCTGGCGAAGCTGAAGGCCCTGGCGCATCGCCCGTACGTGATAACGAGGGAGAGGCAGACGCCCGACGCATGGGTGTTCTCGCTCGGGGACCCCGACGGCAGGAGCGTGACGGCGAACCTGCCGATGATCGTGGTAGACAAGGAGGGAAGCCGCGCCCGCGAGATATACCTGCCTTCGTCCGAGGGGTTCGCGATAATGAAAGAGGAATCCCCGATCTAGACGCAGACGCGCCGATCAGACGAGCCGCCTTCGGGCGGCTTTTTTCATGCCCTCGCTCCGAGCGACACCCTCGGTACCTTCTCCGTATCGCCCGGGCATGCGCAAAAGGCCCACCTATCTCGCCCAGGGAAGGGCGCAAACAAACCTAGGTAAGGAGAAGGACATGGCAGAGGAGAGCACCACCAAGATCGACGAGGGGACCGAACCGAAGCCCGAACCCCCCAAGGACGAGGGCGCTGAGGGCGGCTCCGGAGGCGAACCGAAGCCCGCAGCCGAAGGCCAAGGCGGCGAGGACGGCGAACCCAGCGACAAGCACGGCCAACCCGGCATCAACCGCGAGAAGTACCAGCGCGACATGAAGGCCAAGGACGACAAGATCGCGGAGCTGCAGGCGCAGCTCGACGAGAAGTCCAAGACCGAGGAGGGCCGCGCCGAGCTCAAGGACGAGCTGGACAAGCTCAAGGCAGAGATGGCCGACGAGCGCGTCTCCCACAAACTCGAAATGGCGGGCTGCCGCAACGTCAAGGCGGCGAAGGCCCTGCTCGACGACTACGAGGGCGACGTGGCCAAGCTCAAGGAGGCATGCCCCTACCTCTTCTCCGAGAAGCAGACCGGCTCCACGGGCCTGAAATCCGACGGTGACGCCGCGAAGGCATCCGAGGAGAAGGTCGACAAAATCCTCAGCAAGTACAAGCGATAAGGAGGGCCTAAATGGCCAACGACTTTTCCAAGAAGGCGGGGCTCTACACACAGAAGCTCGACGAGCTCGCCGAGCAGGCTTCCGTGACCTCCGACCTCGACGGCCAGAACAGCGACATGGTGCGCGACGCGGGCAGCGCCGGCACCATCTACCTGCCCAAGATGACCATCGACGGCCTGGGCGACTACAGCCGCGAGACCGGCTTTCCCACCGGCGACATCTCCATCGACTGGGAGCCCTACAAGCTGCGCTACGATCGCGGCAAGGCGTTCGAGGTTGACGACATGGACAACGCCGAGACGCTTGAGGTGGTAACCCTCAACATGTTCGGCAAGTTCGTGCGCGACAAGGTGGTGCCCGAGATGGACGCCGTGCGCCTGTCCACCTACGCGGCCAACGCCGGCACCACCGTCGCGGCGAACCTCACGACCGACAAGCAGGTGCTCGAAGCCATCCTCACCGCCGAGGCGGCCATCGAGGACGTGGCGTCCATCGACGGCACGCTGCTCTACCTCACCTCCGCCGTCAAGGGTCTGCTCAAGACGGCTGTGCCGTGGCGCTTCGGCGTGGGCGAGGACCCGGACACCCGGTTCGAGACCTTCGACGGCATGCGCATCAAGACCGTGCCGTCCTCCCGCTTCAAGACCTCCTTCACGCTCGGCGCCGACGGCTTCGCGGCGACGAAGAAGGCCGACGCCGACCAGACGCACGTCACCGGCAAGGTCTCGACCGACGCGGTGGCCATCAACTTCCTGCTGGTCAAGCCGGAGGCCGTGTGCCAGATCAAGAAGACCGAGAAGATGCGCTACTTCGCGCCCGACGTGAACCAGGACAAGGACGCGCACAAGTGGCAGTACCGCCTGTACCACGACGCGTGGGTGCTCTCCGAGAAGAAGCCCCTCATCTACGCCCACACCGCAGCGGCGAGCTCGTAGCATGGCTGCCCCGGAGGTCACATACGCCTTCTATTCCGAGGGGTACGGCGGCTCGCTCAGCGAGGGCGGCTTCAAGGCCGCCCTCCCCCACGCCCTTGCGTTCGTGCGCGGCCGCATCTGGCCGAATGACCCGCAGGACGACCAGGACGCCTATCGCCGCGCCGTGTGCGCGGCGTGCGACGTCGATGCGGCCTACGGCGCGACCGGCGGAACCGGCGGCCTCGCATCGGTCACCACGGGCACCGTGTCCATGAGCTTCGGCGCGGACGGAGGCTCGTCGTGGGAAACCGACATGGCGCGGGCGGTGGACGGGGAGCTCGTGGGCAGCGGGCTGCTCTACATGGGGCTGGGGTGAGCGGCATGCGCATACCGCCCATCCCGCCCTTCATGCGGTGCGAGAGCATAGAGCTCAAGCGGCAGACGGAAAGCGGGTTCGGAGAGCCGGAGGCGATAGACCGGTGCCGCATCGACAGGAGCGCGCAGCTTTCCCCCAACGGCTACCAGCTCACCGCCGGGTGCTCGGCGCGCGTGTTCGTCGACGCGACCGAGTACGGCGGCGAGATCCGCGAGGGCGACCTAATCTCGTTCGACGGGGAGCAGCACGCGGCCGCGTCGGTCACGAGGTGCGACCACCCCGACGGGACGCCGCACCACTGGGAGGCGGACGTCGCATGAGCGCGAGGACCGTGGTCGATCTGTCGAAGATCGAGCGGCGATTCTCGGAGCGGGCGCTCGTCGGCAAGCAGCAGGCGTTCGCGAGGCGCGTGGCCTTCGAGATGCGGGACTACGTGCCCGTCGACGAGGGCACGCTGCGCGACTCCGAGCCGCTCGCGAGCGACTACGCCTCGGGGACGCTCGAATGGCAGACCCCGTACGCGAAGCGCGTGCACGACATGCCGCAGTCGAGCATCAAGAAGGAGAAGAACGCCAACGCCCGCTCGCGCTGGCCCGAGGAGGCGAAGAAGGAGCGCCTGGGCTCCTGGGAGGAGTTCGGGCGCAGGCTCATGGAGGAGAGATGACGGAGCAGGCTATCGACATCTGCGAGGTGGTCGCCGACGCGCTCGCCGAGGCGGGCATCGCGGCCAAGGCGCAGCCGCTGACGGCGATCGACAGGAAGAGCGGCACGGTGGTGCGCCTCATGCCGTCGGTCGCGAGGCGCGCCTACATGGACGGCAGCCGCCTGCTCGACTGCTACGTGCAGGTGGTGTCCAAGGGCGAGCCCGGCGACGAGTTCGGCCCCATGGACGTCTGCGAGCGCGCGGCGCGCGCCCTGGAAAGCGCCGACCTGTCGAGCAGAAACGGCTCGTACGGGATCGTCGGGCTCGCGGAGCAGGACGGCGACGCCGAGCGCGTGGCCGTCGGGACCGACATGCGGCACGTCTGGGCCGTGCGCATCGTCGCGAAGATCATAAGACCGTAGAAAGGAACGAACATGGCGAAGAGCGACCTGGGCTTCGCGCGGAACTACGCGAACGCCCTCGAAGTCGACATCACGCCGGGAGCAGAGAGCCCGACGTGGGCGATCCTCTCGCGCGGCATCACGAGCATCACGCCGTCGCCGAACGAGAGCACCGAGGACAAGGACTACTACGACGGATACGGCACGCCGACCACCAAGGTGACGAGCACGCAGATCCAGTACGAGGTCGAGGGCGACCGCTGCTACGGCGACCCCGCCCAGGACTACATCTCGAGCTGCGCGCTCGAGACCGGCGAGGGCCGCGAGACCCGCTTCCGCCACACCGCCGCCAACGGCGACGTCGTCGAGGGCGACTGCACCCTGCTCAACCTCACGCCGAACAGCGGCCAGGGCGAGGCGTCGGGCCTCGGCGCGTTCAGCTGCACCATCGCGACGGCGGGTTCCCCGAAGTACACGCCCGCCAACAAGCTCAAGCTGCCCGAGGAGGTCACCGCCTCCGAGGCGACTGTGAATGTAGGCGCGAAGCAGAAGATCACGCCGTCCGTCACTCCCACGGACGCGAACCCGAAGTGCTTCTTCGCGTCCGGCGACACGGACGTCGCGACCGTGGACAGCGACGGCAACGTGAGTGGCGTGAAGGAGGGCACCTGCAAGGTGGTCGTGCGCTGCGCGTCCAAGCCGTCCGTTATGTGCGAGGTCGAGGTGACCGTGGAGGCAGCCGCCTAGTGCGACACCTCTCATAACCTCCGATTCACGGGGGCGCGGGCTAGTGAGCGGCCCGCGCCCCTCTTTTTGTGCCTAGCTCACAGGCAGAGAGAGGAACCGCCATGGAGATCCTGCGCATGTCGCGACCCTACGAGGACATCTACTTCGAGGACCCCGGGGACGACCCGCGGACGCCGTGCTTCAGAGTCTACTTCGACGACGACAGCATCGACGCGATGCTGGGCAAGGTCTCGAACGCCATCGACCGCGCGCAGTCGATCGAGAGGAAGATGCGGGCCGCCGGGACGGACGAGGAGCGCGCCGAGCTGACCGACATGATGGTCCACCTCGAGAAGCGCGTCATCGTCTCCTTCATCGGCGCGGAGGGCTACCAGAAGCTGCTCGAGTGGATGGGCGACGGCGAGGCCGTCGACCCGTCGAAGCACACGAGCATGCTCGGCGAGGTCATGGCCACGCTGCTCATGCTGCTGGGACGCAAGGCGACCAGCGAGCAGCTGCGCAAGTGCGGCCTGTACTACTCGCAGGAGAGCGCGCAGACCAAGGCGTTCCTGCAGGCGCAGCGAAAAACGCAGCGAAAGAGCCGGCCCAAGGCCGCCCAGGGCAAGAAGAGCCGCAAGTGAGAGCCTGCGACCTCACATCGCGCCGCGTGGGGCTGCCGAACGGAGGAACCGCGACGCCGTACCCGTGGAACGGCGAGGAGGTGCTGGTGCGCGACGACGCGCTCGCGGTGCTCGGGTACATCGCGCTGCTGCAGGACGAGGGCGCCGACGCCGAGGCGAAGGGCGCGGAGTTCGTATCCGCGCTCTTCGCCGATCCCCAGGCGGCCTTCCTCGCATGCGACTACGACCCACGCGAGTTCGGCAGGCTCGTCGAATCAGCCACGTGGGACGTGTGCGGCATCGACCTCGCGGGGGACAAGCCACACGAGGAGCCGCTGTGGGACCCCGTCGAGGACGCCGCGCTCATCCGCATCAGCTTCCGTGCGGAGTACGGCATCGACTGGGACGAGGCGCGCGGCGAGATCAGCTTCGCGGAGTTCGTGCAGCTCGTCGGGGGGTGCTCGACGGGCACGCCGCTCGGACGGGCGATCTACTACCGCAACCCGAGGACGAGGCCCAAGCCCGCGAAGAGGAACGCGAACAAGAGGGAGATCGAGGAGTGGGAGCGCCTGCACAGGGCGTACGCGCTCAAGAGGGGCCGCAGCTCACGCGGCGCAGACGGAAGGAACGACGCGGCGATGAGCGACGCTTTCGCCGCTCTCAAGCGCGCAGCGAGGTGAGCACATGGCGGCAGACGGATCCGTCATCATCCAGGCGGTGCTCGACACCGCCAACATCCCCAAGAAGGTCAAGGAGCTGAAGGGCAGCCTCGAGGGCGTCACGTGGGACGGGATCAAGGAGGGCGACGAGGCGGCCACCAAGCTGTCGGGCGCGCTCAAGGGCGCCGGAACGGCGTGCACCGTCGGGCTGACGGCCCCGATCGTGGCGGCGGGCGCGGCGGCCTTCGGCACGGCAGCGTCGTACGAGTCGGCGACCGCCCGCATGCAGGCCGCACTCGGCCTAACCGCCGAGGAGGCCGAGCACCTGGGCGACGTGGGCGAGGGCATATACGAGAACGGATTCGGCCAATCGCTCGAACTCGTGGACGATGCCCTCATCTCCGTGCGCCAGAACCTCGGAGACCTCGACGACGCCGACCTCACGTACGTCACGCAGTCGGTGCTGACGCTCTCGGACACGCTCGGCATGGACGTCAACGAGAGCATACGCGGCGTGAACGCGCTCATGGACGGCTTCGGCATGTCCGCGCAGGACGCCATGGACCTGTTCGTCGCGGGCGCTCAGGACGGGCTCAACTACAGCGACGAGCTCGGCGACAACCTCGCGGAGTACGGCCCTCGCTTCGCGCAGATGGGCTTCTCGGCCCAGGAGTACTTCTCCATCCTCGAGGCGGGCACCGAGAGCGGCGCGTACAACCTCGACAAGGTGAACGACTTCCTCAACGAGTTCCAGACCTCGCTCGCGGACGGTCGCATGGACGAGAGCATCGGCCGGTTCAGCGAATCCACCCAGCAGCTCTTCGAGAGCTGGAAAGATGGAGGGGCCACCGGCCAGCAGGTTTTCGAGGCCGTGCTGGGAGAGCTCGCGAAGATGCCCGACGGCTACGACAAGGCGAACCTCGCCTCCACGCTGTGGTCGAGCCTCGGCGAAGACAACGCCATGGGCATGATTACGAGCCTCGCTGGCGTCGAGAACAAGTACGGCGACGTGACCGGCGCGGCCCAGGAGGCGGCGGACAGCGCCTCGGACAGCTTCGCGGGCAAGGCGCAGAGCGCCATGCGCGAGCTGCAGGGGGCCATAGAGCCGCTCGGGCAGCCGCTCCTCGACATCGCGACCAACGTCGCGGACGCCGTCAAGGCGTTCGGCGAGTGGTTCTCCGGCATAGGCGAGGGCGGCCAGATGGCCGTGCTCGCCGTCGCGGGCATCCTGGCGGCGATCGGCCCGCTGCTGACCGTTGCTGGCAACCTCGTCGCGATCGTCCCCGCGATCACCTCGGCCCTCTCGGGGGCCGGCGGGGCGACAGGAATATTCGGCGGCGCGCTGACGGCCCTGACGGGGCCTGTCGGCATCGTCGTCGGCATCATCGCCGGGCTGGTCGCGGCGATCGTCTACCTGTGGAACACCAACGAGGGCTTCCGCACAGCCGTGACCGACGCGTGGAACGCGATATGGGGCACGATCCAGTCGGTGATCGACCAGCTGCGCCCCTACGTCGAGCAGGCGTGGGCGGCCATATCGGGCGCAGTCACGCAGGCGATGAACGTCGTGATGCCGATCGTCTCGGGCGGCTTCCAGTTCATCCTCGCCGTCGTGGTGCCCGCGCTCCAGACGGTGCTCTCCGAGGTCGGCAACGTCTTCGCGACGATTCTCTCGACCGTGACCGCGGTCATGGGCGCCGTGGGCAACGTGATCCAGGGGGCCTGGAACATCGTGCACGGTATCTTCGACGCGGCGCTCGGCCTCATCCAGGGCATCGTGACGGGCGACTTCTCCCAGATGTTCGCGGGCATCCAGGGCATCATGTCGGGAATCCAGCAGGTGGTCATGGGCGCGTGGGCGGCGGTGACCTCCGTCGTGTCGGGCGCGATCAATGCGGTGGTGTCGGTCGTGCAGGGCGGCCTCAACACCGCGCTGTCGGTCGTGCAGGGCATCTTCTCGGGCATCCAGGGCGCGATAGACGGCGCGATGAACGGTGCGAGGAACGTGGTATCAGACGTCATCGGGGCCATCAAGGGCTTCTTCGACTTCAAGATCACGTGGCCGCACATCCCGCTCCCCCACATCAACTACGAGCTCATCGAGGTGCCGCTGCTCGGGCAGGTCCCCAACCCCGCGACGCTGTCGGTCGACTGGTACGCGAAGGGCAGCGTGTTCAACGGCCCCAGCGTCATCGGAGTCGGCGAGGCGGGCCCTGAGGCCGTCGTGCCGCTGTCGGGGGCGCGGGTGCGCCCGTTCGCCGAGGCGGTGGCCGACGCCCTGCGGGGCGCTTCGGGAGACGGAGGGGCGCGCGGCATCGAGCAGACGTTCAACTTCTACCAGCCCGTCAAGTCGCCGGACGAGGTGGCGAGGGCGGTCAGGATCAGCGAGAGGTACGGATTGGCGGCGAGATCGTGAGAAGAGAACTGACCATCGAGATAGAGCGCGACGACGGGCTCGGCGAGGGCAACCCCCGTCTCGTCGCCGACGGATCGCGCTGGCGCGTCGAGGTCGGCGGGCTGGAGAACTTCGGCGGAGTGAGCTACGAGGTGTCGACGCAGGAGTACGCGCAGTACGACGGATCGCTCGTGACGCGCGAGAGGACGCCCGAGCAGGACAGGACGCTCGTGCTCGGAGCCAGGTTCGACCCCGCCGTGGCGCGGGACGAGGCGATGGCCTTCTTCATCCCGCACCGCGAGTACACGGTGCGCTGCACGCTCATGGGCCGCACCAGGCACTTCAGGGGCAGGCAATACGCCATGAGCGTCGATCTGGGCAGCCTCGCGCTCCCCACGACGGTGACGTGGACGTGCCTGTGCGCGCAGCCGTTCTGGCTGTCCGAGGACGAGCACGACTACGACATCGCCGAGGCGCAGGGCCGCAGGGGATTCCCGTTCGCATCCCCCGCCGACCGCGTCCCGCCCAAGGCGCCCGTGTCCAAATCGGCGGGAGCGGGGGCACCCGCCCACGTCGCTGGGTTCGTCGTCGGCGTGGTCAGCCACGCGACGCGCCTCGTCAACGCGGGCCACGTGCCGACGTACCCGCGCTTCACCGTGTCCGCGAGCGGCAACGTGTCCAACCCGACGGTGCGCGTGCTGGACGCGTCGGGCGAAGTCGCCATGGACGTCACGGCGCTGGTCGATATGACCGACGGAGACGAGCTCGTGATCGACTTCGAATCGCGGCCGACCACCGTCGAGCTCAACGGCGAGAACGTCCTGCATATGGTAAAGCCGGGGTCGACGCTCGCCGCCAGCATCGGCGTCGGGCGCTACGACGTGGAGTGGTCGGCCGAGTCGGGCGACGCGTCGATGCGCGTCGTGCCGTCGATCAGGGAGAGGTACACGGGCATATGATCGAGACCGTCGTCAGCATCTACCGCGTCGACGCGGAGGGCGCATTCGCCCTCGCCGCGGCGAACCTGCCGTTCTCCAACCTTCAGTGGAACCGCTCGCTCTCGACGTGCGGGAGCTTCTCGGCGCAGCTCGTCGGCGATTTCCCGCTGCCGTGGCCCGGGCGCTACCTCCTCACGCGCAGCGACCGACCCGAGGCGGCCGTCGTGGAGAAGGTCGAGTACTCGGACGGCGTCGCGAGCATGTCGGGCCGCTTCGCCGAGTGCCTGCTCGACCGCAGGCGCTTCGGGGCGTCGGGCGGATCCGTCAGCGGCGCGAACTGGCGCCAGGCCGTGACCGAGGCGTTCGAGAAGTGGCCGCTCGGCGACGCGCCGTCCATCGCCATGGGCGCCGGAACCGAGCGGGCGTCGGGATCGTCCTACGCCATCAGGACCGACGACGGCGACACGGCCATGGAGGCGGTGTACGCCGTCACGTCGGCGAAGGGCAGCTACCCCGTGCTGTCGCTCGACTGGGATTCGGGCGAGCTGTCGCTGTCGATCGTCGACGGGCTCGACAGGACGCGCGCCCAGTCGGATCGGCCCGTCATGGTCTTCAGCCTCGACATGGCCACGGCGTCGTCCGTGTCCTACAGCGGCGACTACTCGGTCGCGTGCTCGGCGGTGATCGCGACGGCGTCCGGATCCGACCAGGACGCCGCGGCGGTCGAGGTCGAAGTCGACGTGCCGGGGTTCGACCCCGACACGATGTGGCGCGCCCTGGCGTCCGAGGACGTGTCGTCGCTCTGCTCGGACGATCCGTCCGAGGGCGAGGCGGCCGAGGCGGCTTCGCTGCGCGCCTACGACCACATGCCGGCGCTGTCGGTCGACGCGACGGCCATGGGGCAGGGCTACGGGACGCTGTGGGACCTCGGCGACACCTGCGAGGCGGACGTGCCCGAGGCGGGCGTCAGCTGCTCGGCGCGCATCGAGGAGGTGCGCGAGGTGGTGAAGAAGGACGGCGCGACACTTGAGGTTTCATTGGGGTCGAAGGTCATAAGCAAAGTCGCGCGGGCGATGATGCGCCTGCGCTAGGAGGGAGGAGCATGGCCAAGGTCACGTCAATCCAAGCCGTGTACCCCATGGACTCGCTCGTCACCGCGGGCGACGACGGCCTGCCGGTCTACGACCGATCGTACAACGCCTCCGATCTGCGCGAGGTCATGGCCGCATTCCTGACGGACGGCGTGTTCGCAGACAGGGGCGACGAGCTCGCCGTGACGTCGTCGGACGGCACGTGGAGCGTCGGCACGGGAGCCGCGATGGCCGACGGCCTGTACATCCCCGTCGGCGCGCCCGCCGAGGTCGTCGGCCAGGACGAGATCGGCACGGGCGAGTACGCATACGTCGTGCTGGCGGCGCGCTTCGACACGGGATACCGCGACGCGGCGGTCTACCCCGTCGTGACGAGCTCGCCGTCGTACGATCCCGTGCGCGACGGGTCGACCTACGAGCTCGTGCTGGCGAGGATCGACTGGCGCGGCGGCTTCACCGACTACCGACTCGACGGGTCCATGTGCGGCGCGGTCGCCCCCTTCGAGGAGATCGACGCCGACAGCTTCATGCTGTCGCTGCAGACGGCTCTGAGCCAGTTCGACCTCAACGTGGGAGAGGTGCGCAGCCTGCCGAGCGGAAGCACGCCAGAGATCACCGTGCGCAAGCCGACCGTTGCCGGAGGCGAGGTCTACGTCGACTTCGGCATCCCGCGCGGTGCTCCCGGCGAGCCGGGGCAGAGCGCGCCGGGGCTGTACATCCAGCAGGAGCGACCCGCATCCCCCGCCGAGGGCGTCATCTGGATGGGCGCCGACCCCTCGACGCGCCAGATCGAGCACATCGAGGCGTACGAGGTGACGGACACCTACCCGGGCGAGGCCTACCCCGGCGAGCGGTACCCGGGCGGCACCGCCGAATGGGCGGCATACACCATCAACCCCGCGCTGATCGCGGGCAGCCAGATCTAAGGAGGACGCATGGCCAAGCAGACCGAGATCGGATACGAGGCATCCAAGGAGTGGAAGGACTTCCAGACGGGCGGCACGCGCATCGACGCCGCAGACCTCAACCACATGGAGCAGGGCATCAGCGACGCGTGCAACGCGGTGGACGAGCTGCGCACCAAGCGCCTCGTCACCTACATGGTGGCGCAGGACGGAGACACCGCGACGCAGGACCTCTACCAGGAGCCCATCCTGGGGCCGTGCCTGATCCTCGACCTGGCGGAGCGCGCGACGTACTACGACACCAGCGAGGACGGAGAGCAGCACGAGCGCGTTTTGATCACCTCGGGCGCCCAGATCGACGCTGACCGGGAATACATATCCCAGACCCAAAGTGGCAACGTTCTTTTCGACACCGATCCGCAATCCGTCACATCGCACGACGTGGTTTTCGACCAGGCTTTTTCGTCCAACCCGTCCATCTGTGTCACCCTGCAGTCTAACTTTCCGCAGAATTTTTCCGCGGGAGTAGCCGACGTGTCGAAAACGGGGTTTCGCATCAACGTCCACAATGCGTCGAGCTCGTTCGGCCATACCCGGGTGTACTGGATCGCTACGGCACTACGAAAGTGACGGTGGCGTAGTACGTGCCCGTGAATTTGCTCGAACTGACGCTTATCGAGCCGTCCTCGCGCACGTCGATGTACACCGTGTCGGTAGCGCCGGCCATGTACGCGGGAGCGACGACGTAGAAGTCGGGGCGCCACCCATCCGGAAGCGTCCCGACCTTCCTGCATTCCGTCTCCTCGGCCACCTCGAGCCTGGCGTAGACGGTCACGACGCGTCCGCACTTGCGCGCCGTGACGCCTTCGCCGATGCTCTGGGATATGTATTGCTGGCGGCTAGGCTCTGAGCACCTTGCGCTCGAGCGACCTCTGCAGGCTGCGAAGCACGTCCTCGTCGAGCTCCATGTACCGGTAGCTGGTCTGCAGGCTGGCGTGGCCGAGCATCTTCGATATCTCCGAGTCCTGCGTCTTCGCCGCATGGTGCAGTGAGTCGAAGGTGTGCCTCAGGTGCTTCGGGGCCACATGGGCGACCCCCTTGCGCCTGCACAGCGCCTTGAGCGTGCGCGAGTACCGCTCGGGGTCGACCCTGTCCCCCATGATCCAGTCGTCCGCCCTCGCGCGCCTCTCGCGCTTGATCTCGCGCATGCGCTCGACGGCGGTTCGCGGAAGCATGACGGGGCGCGCCGAGCTGTGCGTCTTGACCTCGGTGACGACCACCTCGCCCGCCACCCTCTGCACGCCGCGCCTGACGTGCACCACCCCCGTGCGCAGATCGATGTCGCCCCACTTGAGCCCGCACTGCTCGCATCTCCTGAGCCCGAGCCAGACCCCGCATATCACGCTCGGCTCGTACTCGTAGCCGACGACCGCCAGCAGCAGCTCCTTGGTCTGGCGCGCGGTGAGGTGCGGCGCCTCGCCCCTGTGCGGCATGCGGGGCTTGCGCACGCCGCGCGTCGTCGGGTCGACGACGTCCTCGGGGTAGACCTCGTCGCCCATGGCGGATCTGATGATCTGCCTCAGGCACTTGTACGCCTTGTCGGCCTGGCCGGGGCTCGCGAAGTCGCCGGCGAGCCAGGCGTTTATGTGCCTCACGCGTATCTCGTGCAGCTCCCACTCGCCCCACTTGGGCAGCACGTGGAGCCCGATGCTCGATCGGTATCCCTCCTGCGTGCTCGGCGCGAGCTGCGAGATGTATCCGTCGTAGTAGTCGCGGTAGTAGTCCTTGAGCTTCATTTCCGTCCCTTTCTCTCGGTGAAAATCCCACGTCTTTCGACGTGCGCCGCAAGGGTACGGAACGTGGGATTTCGGCGTCGAACGACACGTGCGGGACGATCCTCGCGACGACGGCGAGGAGGGCGAATGGAAGAAACCAAGAGCGTCTGCGAGCACCGTTTCGCCGCCCTCGAGGAGAGGGTGGGCGCGCACGGCCGCGACATCGATGAGATGCGCGAGCAGGAGGCGCGCATGGACGCGATCCTCGACCAGCTCCAGAAGGCCTACTACGCGAGCCTCACGGCCGTGGTCGGAGCGGTGATCACCGCCATCGTCGCGGTGCTCAAGATGGGATAGGAGTGACCATGCCAGAGGAGATCGCCCACGAGGCGAATGAGGACGTGAACCAGCTGCCGCGCTACTGGCTTCCTGACAAGGCGTACACCGCGCTCAAGTGGATCGGGCTGCTCGCGCTGCCGACCCTGAGCTGGATGTACCAGGCGCTGGCGCAGGTATGGGGCTGGCCGCACGCGACCGAGGTGACCACGACGCTCGGCATCCCGTCGGCCATCATGAGCGAGGCGTCCCTCTCGTTCCTCGGCCTGGGCGTCAAGTTCCCGTTCGCCTCCTGGGGCAAC
>ENA-ORSI01002192-ORSI01002192.1-human-gut-metagenome-genome-assembly--contig:-NODE-2192-length-14645-cov-3.039616_pt1 | contig 14645 bp, 10 predicted proteins | sample MGYA00242187_ERZ509154 | MGnify/ENA primary metagenome ERZ509154 (study PRJEB26280, sample SAMEA2338627) | human gut metagenome | biome: human gut; feature: human-associated habitat; material: faeces...
TCATCGTGTAATGGCTGCATGAAATAAACAATAAAATATAAATAACATTATCAGCCTGCTGACGGCTTGAAGAGAGTCACAGTATCTTGTGCAACATTATTGGAAAGAGTGAGGGGCGAGGTAGCGAAGCGGAAAAATGTTAAAAAAAAAGCCCATCGTGGGAGATGGGCAAAGACTACACACAGCAATTCGTTGTTTCACTCAGGGGATTTCCATGCTTATAAATCAATATGTTGATTTATAACCGTGAGCTAATAGTAGGCATACGGACTTTTTGCGTCGATCAGATTCGTCTCATTAGTTTAAAAACTGTAAAGAATTTGCGACAGGTACTACCAGCTGAATAGCGGTAAGCAGGAAAATATGGGGAAGAGCAAGCAAATATCAATTAGCAGGGGTTAACAATCAGGCGGCAGAGCCGCCTGATGAGAAATTACTTATTCGATTTCTCGATTTCGCCAAGTTCTTCGAGAATTTCTTCCGGTTGGTCCGTCGGCGGTGGGACTTCTTCCACCCACGCGGCAAACAGACGCCAGGAAACGGCTAACAGAACCGGACCAATAAACAGACCGATCATCCCGAAAGCAATCAAACCACCAATAACGCCAGAGAGGATCAGGATCAGCGGTAAATCGGCACCCATGCGAATTAACATTGGGCGGATGACGTTATCGAGCGTGCCAACCACACCGCTCCAAACTAACAATACCGTTCCCCAGGTGGTATCGCCAGTCCAGTAGAGCCAGATAATCGCCGGAATCAGTACCGGCAACGGTCCAAGCTGGACAAGGCAGGAGAGGATCATTAACACCGTGAGCAAAGTTGCATAAGGTACGCCGGATACGGCGAGGCCGATACCGCCAAGCACTGCCTGTACTAACGCCGTCACCACAACACCCAGCGCCACCGCGCGGATAGCTTGTGCCGCCAGCAGCACTGCGGCATCTCCACGAACGCCTGCCAGACGGGTTGCAAAATGGCGAATGCCTTGCCCCACTTGTTCACCGCGCCAGTACAGCAGGGCGCTGAAGAGAAGCATCAGCGCACAATGCACCATAAAGCGCCCGATATGCGCCGCCTGCCCAACGAACCAGGTGGTGGTGGTGCCAATATAAGGACGGACTTTCGCCATGATCGCCGTCCCCCCCATATCCAGCAAATTGTGCCAGCCTGCATATAGCTTCGCGCCAATCACCGGAATGGTATTAAGCCACGCCAGATCGGGTAACGTCATGTCACCACTGGAAATGGCTTTAATTAGCGGGCCGCTGCCGTCGACGATACTGTTAACCAGCAAAGCAATAGGGATGATAAACACCATCACTAATAACAGCGTCATCACCAGAACGGCGAGAGAGCGGCGACCAAACATGATCTTTTGCAAACGTAACAATACCGGCCAGGTGGCGATAACCACTGTACCGGCCCATGCAAAGCCGAGAATAAAGGGTTGTACAATCCACAGACATGCCACAATCATGATGGCTAAAAACAGCACCGAAAGCAGAATTTGTGCGACATCCCTGGGCTGACGAACATTTACCATAACTACTTTTCACCTTTTTTGTGCGTCAAATCGTCGACGCGACGTGAACACGCGAAACTCACCTGCATAATGATGAGCAATTTCAGCGGTTTTTAACAGGTCGATTCTGCCCTTAATTCTGATGGGCGTGTAAGAAAAAAATGTGGTACAACAACTCAGGCAACACGCAAACGATTAATCTCTCATCACAGACCGCAGGAAAGGGTCAATATAATGATTCCACAGATTTCCCAGGCACCCGACGTCGTTCAACTGGTGCTTAATTTTTTGCAAGAGCTGGAGCAACAGGGTTTTACCGGCGATACGGCGACAAGTTATGCCGATCGTCTGACAATGTCGACTGACAACAGTATTTACCAACTTCTCCCCGATGCGGTGGTATTTCCGCGTTCAACCGCAGATGTAGCGCTGATCGCCCGTCTTGCCGCGCAGGAACGCTATTCATCGTTGATCTTTACCCCCCGCGGCGGCGGCACCGGCACTAACGGACAGGCGCTCAACCAGGGGATTATTGTTGATATGTCCCGCCATATGAACCGCATCATCGAAATTAACCCTGAAGAGGGCTGGGTGCGCGTTGAGGCCGGGGTGATTAAAGACCAACTCAATCAGTACCTGAAACCCTTTGGCTACTTTTTTGCGCCAGAACTTTCGACCAGTAACCGGGCAACGCTCGGCGGGATGATCAATACCGATGCATCCGGTCAGGGATCGCTGGTCTATGGCAAAACGTCAGATCACGTACTTGGCGTACGCGCGGTGTTGTTGGGGGGCGATATTCTCGATACGCAACCTTTACCCGTCGAACTGGCGGAAACGCTGGGTAAATCCAATACCACAATCGGGCGAATTTATAACACGGTTTATCAACGTTGCCGTCAGCAACGCCAGTTAATCATCGACAACTTCCCCAAGCTTAACCGCTTTCTTACCGGTTACGATCTGCGTCATGTCTTTAACGATGAGATGACCGAGTTCGACCTGACGCGCATTCTGACGGGTTCAGAAGGGACGCTGGCCTTTATTACCGAAGCGCGACTGGATATTACGCGCTTGCCTAAAGTACGCCGTCTGGTGAACGTCAAATATGACTCTTTTGACTCCGCGCTGCGTAACGCGCCGTTTATGGTTGAGGCGCGGGCGCTTTCGGTAGAGACGGTGGACTCAAAAGTGCTGAATCTGGCGCGGGAAGATATTGTCTGGCATTCCGTCAGCGAGTTGATTACCGATGTGCCTGATAAAGAGATGCTCGGGCTGAACATTGTGGAATTTGCCGGCGATGATGAGGCGCTGATTGACGAGCGAGTTAATGCACTCTGTGTGCGGCTTGATGAGCTGATTGCCAGCCAACAGGCAGGTGTGATTGGCTGGCAGGTGTGCCGCGAGCTGGCGGGTGTTGAACGTATCTATGCGATGCGCAAAAAAGCCGTTGGTCTGCTTGGCAATGCCAAAGGTGCTGCTAAGCCAATTCCGTTTGCTGAGGATACCTGCGTACCGCCGGAACACCTGGCGGATTATATTGCTGAATTTCGCGCGCTGCTCGACAGCCACGGCTTAAGCTACGGTATGTTCGGTCACGTCGACGCAGGTGTCTTGCACGTCCGTCCGGCACTGGATATGTGCGATCCGCAACAAGAGATTTTGATGAAGCAAATCTCTGATGATGTAGTGGCGCTTACCGCGAAATACGGTGGTTTGTTGTGGGGCGAACACGGCAAAGGTTTTCGCGCCGAATACAGCCCGGCGTTTTTCGGTGAGGAACTTTTTGCAGAACTGCGTAAAGTGAAAGCGGCATTTGACCCGCATAACCGACTCAACCCCGGGAAGATTTGCCCGCCAGAAGGTCTCGATGCGCCGATGATGAAAGTGGACGCGGTGAAGCGCGGTACATTCGATCGACAGATCCCCATTGCGGTACGCCAGCAGTGGCGTGGTGCAATGGAGTGTAACGGCAACGGTTTATGCTTCAACTTTGATGCTCGTAGTCCGATGTGCCCGTCGATGAAGATCACCCAGAACCGGATTCATTCACCGAAAGGGCGCGCAACGCTGGTACGTGAATGGCTGCGTTTGTTGGCGGATCGCGGCGTTGACCCACTCAAACTGGAACAAGAACTGCCTGAATCCGGCGTCAGTTTGCGGACGTTAATTGCCCGCACGCGCAATAGTTGGCATGCGAATAAAGGCGAATATGACTTCTCACACGAAGTCAAAGAGGCGATGTCGGGCTGTCTGGCCTGTAAAGCTTGTTCGACTCAGTGCCCCATCAAAATTGATGTGCCGGAGTTTCGCTCTCGTTTCCTGCAACTCTATCACACCCGTTATTTACGCCCGCTGCGCGACCACCTCGTCGCTACGGTTGAGAGTTACGCACCGCTGATGGCACGCGCGCCGAAAACCTTTAACTTCTTCATTAACCAGCCGCTGGTGCGCAAACTCTCGGAAAAACATATCGGCATGGTTGATTTGCCGCTGCTGTCAGTCCCCTCGCTACAACAACAAATGGTGGGGCATCGCTCGGCAAACATGACGCTGGAACAGCTTGAAGCTCTCAGTGCAGAGCAGAAAGCGCGCACGGTGCTGGTGGTGCAGGACCCCTTTACCAGCTATTACGATGCTCAAGTGGTGGCGGATTTTGTCCGTCTGGTCGAAAAATTAGGTTTCCAGCCCGTGTTACTGCCATTTTCGCCAAATGGCAAAGCCCAGCATATCAAAGGTTTTCTTAATCGTTTTGCGAAGACGGCGAAAAAGACGGCGGATTTCCTCAACCGTATGGCGAAGCTGGGGATGCCAATGGTGGGCGTCGATCCGGCGCTGGTACTTTGTTATCGCGATGAATATAAACTGGCACTGGGCGAAGAACGTGGCGAGTTTAACGTCTTACTGGCGAATGAATGGCTGGCAAGCGCACTTGAGTCACAGCCAGTGGCTACAGTCAGCGGTGAATCATGGTATTTCTTTGGTCACTGTACCGAAGTTACCGCCTTGCCGGGCGCGCCAGCACAATGGGCCGCGATATTTGCCCGTTTTGGCGCGAAACTGGAAAATGTCAGCGTGGGTTGCTGCGGCATGGCAGGGACTTACGGACATGAAGCGAAAAACCATAAAAATTCGCTCGGGATCTATGAGTTATCCTGGCATCAGGCGATGCAGCGACTACCGCGTAACCGCTGTCTGGCGACCGGATATTCCTGCCGTAGTCAGGTAAAACGGGTTGAAGGCACAGGGGTACGCCATCCTGTGCAGGCTTTACTGGAGATTATTAAATGATATGGAAACGAAAAATCACCCTGGAAGCACTGAATGCTATGGGGGAAGGAAACATGGTGGGATTGCTGGATATTCGCTTTGAACATATTGGTGATGACACCCTTGAAGCGACAATGCCAGTAGACTCGCGGACAAAGCAGCCTTTCGGGTTGCTGCATGGAGGGGCATCCGTGGTACTGGCCGAAAGTATCGGTTCCGTTGCCGGTTATTTATGTACCGAAGGTGAGCAAAAGGTGGTTGGTCTGGAAATCAATGCTAACCACGTCCGCTCGGCACGAGAAGGGCGGGTGCGCGGCGTATGCAAACCGTTGCATCTCGGTTCGCGTCACCAGGTCTGGCAGATTGAAATCTTCGATGAGAAAGGGCGTTTGTGCTGTTCGTCACGATTGACGACCGCTATTTTGTGACGTTGTCACCAGAAAAGTGTGACGCATATTGCTTTTGGTTATTATCTGCACAGTAAACGGTGGTATACTGTGCAGGTCTTGTCTAAAAGCGAGGATGCTATGTCTACTCAACTTGATCCCACCCAACTGGCCATTGAATTTTTACGCCGTGACCAAAGCAATCTTTCACCTGCCCAATATCTCAAGCGTCTGAAACAATTAGAACTTGAATTTGCTGACCTGCTTACTCTCTCTTCTGCTGAATTAAAAGAAGAAATCTACTTCGCCTGGCGTCTGGGCGTGCATTGATCCTGATTTAATGTCGCGAGTTCGCCAAATCGGCCTGGATTAATCTTCGTCCAGGTTCGAGGGCCTTTTTAATACAGCCTATCTACCCGCCTGATAACGTTCAAAAATAATACAAATCGCAGTTTGTGTTAAAACAGTGGGTTAGCTTTATGAGATTATCCTTATCGCCCCTTCAAGAGCTAAGCCACTGAGAGTGCCGGAGATAAGCGCCGGATGGGGTAGAAACCCTTAAGCCTGTGTCGCACAGACTTAAGGGTTTTCTTATTTCTGAACGCTGCACTTTTTTACCTATCTCTTAAATAGTCATTTTCAATACAACTTTTTCTTTTTCATCACAGCCTTAATGCTCCTTAGATAATAATCATTATCTAACAATGAGATACCTAATTCTTAGCGTGCCTGTTAACCCACACATCAGGGTCTATGCTTATTAAAAGCAGGTAAAAAGCATGTTTTACGCTAAAGCCCCTGCGTTTGCTGGGTTGAACTGATAATCATTATCACTAACATGCTGTTATACGCTGAAAGCGATGAAGTGAGGTAAATCGATGGACATGCATTCAGGAACCTTTAATCCACAGGATTTCGCCTGGCAAGGCTTAACGCTGACACCCGCAGCGGCGATACACATCCGCGAACTGGTGGCAAAGCAGCCTGGTATGATCGGCGTGCGCTTAGGCGTTAAGCAAACGGGCTGCGCGGGCTTTGGCTATGTGCTCGACAGTGTTAGCGAGCCGGACAAAGACGATCTGCTGTTTGAACACGACGGCGCGAAGCTGTTTGTCCCGCTGCAAGCGATGCCTTTTATTGATGGCACGGAAGTCGATTTCGTTCGTGAAGGACTTAATCAGATATTCAAATTTCACAACCCTAAAGCCCAGAATGAATGTGGCTGTGGCGAAAGCTTTGGGGTATAGGCGGTACTATGTCTCGTAATACTGAAGCAACTGACGATGTCAAAACCTGGACCGGCGGCCCGCTGAATTATAAAGAAGGATTCTTCACCCAGTTAGCCACCGATGAGCTGGCAAAGGGGATAAACGAAGAGGTGGTGCGCGCAATTTCGGCGAAGCGTAATGAGCCGGAGTGGATGCTGGAGTTTCGTCTCAACGCCTATCACGCATGGCTGGAGATGGAAGAACCGCACTGGTTGAAAGCGCACTACGACAAGCTGAATTATCAGGATTACAGCTACTACTCGGCACCATCGTGCGGTAATTGTGACGACAACTGCGCGTCTGAACCCGGCGCGGTGCAGCAAACTGGCGCGAACGCCTTTTTAAGTAAAGAGGAGGCGGCGTTTGAGCAGTTGGGCGTTCCCGTGCGGGAAGGCAAAGAGGTGGCAGTGGATGCCATTTTCGACTCTGTTTCGGTTGCCACTACTTATCGCAAAAAACTGGCGGAGCAGGGAATTATTTTTTGTTCCTTTGGCGAGGCGATCCACGATCACCCGGAACTGGTGCGTAAATATCTCGGCACCGTGGTGCCGGGGAATGACAACTTCTTTGCCGCACTTAATGCGGCGGTAGCCTCTGACGGTACGTTTATTTATGTGCCTAAAGGCGTGCGTTGCCCGATGGAACTTTCCACCTATTTTCGCATTAACGCGGAAAAAACCGGGCAGTTTGAGCGCACCATTCTGGTGGCCGACGAAGACAGCTACGTTAGCTACATTGAAGGCTGTTCCGCTCCGGTGCGTGACAGCTATCAGTTACACGCGGCGGTGGTGGAAGTCATCATCCATAAAAACGCCGAGGTGAAATATTCCACGGTACAAAACTGGTTCCCTGGCGATAACAACACCGGCGGTATTCTCAACTTCGTCACCAAGCGTGCTTTGTGCGAAGGCGAAAACAGCAAAATGTCATGGACGCAATCAGAAACCGGCTCAGCGATTACGTGGAAATATCCCAGCTGCATTTTGCGCGGCGATAACTCCATTGGTGAGTTTTACTCAGTGGCGCTGACCAGCGGTCATCAGCAAGCGGATACCGGCACCAAGATGATCCACATCGGTAAAAACACCAAATCGACCATTATCTCGAAAGGGATCTCTGCCGGACATAGTCAGAACAGTTATCGCGGCTTAGTGAAAATCATGCCGACGGCAACCAATGCGCGCAATTTCACTCAGTGCGACTCAATGTTGATTGGCGCTAATTGTGGGGCGCATACCTTCCCGTATGTCGAATGTCGCAATAACAGCGCTCAGCTGGAGCACGAGGCAACGACATCACGTATTGGTGAAGATCAACTGTTTTACTGCCTGCAACGCGGGATCAGCGAAGAAGACGCCATCTCGATGATTGTTAACGGTTTCTGCAAAGACGTGTTCTCAGAACTGCCGCTGGAATTTGCCGTTGAAGCACAAAAACTCCTCGCCATCAGTCTTGAACACAGCGTCGGATAAGGAATAAACATGTTAAGTATTAAAGATTTACACGTCAGCGTGGAAGATAAAGCTATCCTGCGTGGATTAAGCCTCGACGTTCGTCCCGGCGAAGTTCACGCCATTATGGGGCCAAACGGTTCGGGCAAAAGTACCTTATCGGCAACGCTTGCCGGGCGAGAAGATTATGAAGTGACGAGCGGCACGGTTGAGTTTAAAGGCAAAGATTTGCTTGCGCTGTCGCCGGAAGATCGTGCAGGTGAAGGCATCTTTATGGCCTTCCAGTATCCGGTGGAAATTCCCGGCGTCAGTAACCAGTTTTTCCTGCAAACGGCACTTAATGCGGTGCGCAGCTATCGCGGCCAGGAAACGCTCGACCGCTTTGATTTTCAGGATTTGATGGAAGAGAAAATCGCTCTCCTGAAGATGCCGGAAGATTTATTAACCCGTTCGGTAAACGTTGGTTTTTCCGGCGGCGAGAAAAAGCGCAACGATATTTTGCAAATGGCGGTGCTGGAACCGGAGTTATGCATTCTTGATGAGTCAGACTCCGGGCTGGATATTGACGCATTAAAAGTGGTTGCCGATGGCGTGAACTCGCTGCGTGACGGCAAGCGTTCATTCATCATTGTTACGCACTACCAACGCATTCTCGACTACATCAAGCCTGATTACGTCCATGTGCTGTATCAGGGACGAATTGTGAAATCCGGCGATTTCACGTTGGTCAAACAACTGGAGGAGCAGGGTTATGGCTGGCTTACCGAACAGCAGTAACGCACTGCAACAGTGGCATCATTTGTTTGAAGCTGAAGGGGCGAAACGCTCCCCGCAAGCACAGCAGCATTTACAACAATTGCTGCGTACCGGACTGCCGACACGTAAACATGAAAACTGGAAATATACGCCGCTGGACGGGCTGACCAATAGCCAGTTTGTCAGCATTGCGGGGGAGATATCCCCACAGCAGCGTGATGCCTTAGCGTTAACATTAGACGCCGTGCGGCTGGTGTTTGTCGATGGACGTTACGTGCCCGCACTGAGCGATGCAACTGAAGGCAGCGGATATGAAGTGAGCATTAACGACGACCGTCAGGGGTTACCCGACGCTATTCAGGCGGAAGTGTTTCTGCATTTGACGGAAAGCCTGGCACAAAGCGTGACGCATATCGCCGTGAAGCGCGGTCAACGGCCGGCAAAGCCATTGCTGTTAATGCATATCACCCAAGGCGTGGCAGGTGAAGAGGTGAATACTGCCCATTACCGGCATCATCTGGATCTGGCGGAAGGTGCCGAAGCAACGGTGATCGAACATTTTGTCAGCCTTAATGATGCTCGTCACTTCACCGGCGCACGGTTCACTATCAACGTCGCAGCGAACGCCCATTTGCAGCATATCAAGCTGGCGTTTGAAAACCCGCTCAGTCACCACTTTGCTCATAACGATTTGTTGCTGGCTGATGATGCCACCGCATTTAGCCACAGTTTCCTGCTGGGTGGCGCAGTGTTACGACACAACACCAGTACGCAACTCAATGGCGAAAACAGCACGGTGCGGATCAATAGCCTGGCGATGCCGGTGAAAAACGAGGTGTGTGATACTCGTACCTGGCTGGAACACAATAAAGGTTTTTGTAACAGCCGACAGTTGCACAAAACTATCGTCAGCGACAAAGGCCGCGCGGTATTTAACGGTTTGATCAACGTCGCGCAGCACGCCATCAAAACGGATGGTCAGATGACCAACAATAATCTGCTGATGGGCAAACTGGCGGAAGTGGATACTAAACCGCAGCTGGAAATCTATGCAGATGATGTGAAATGCAGCCACGGCGCGACGGTGGGGCGTATTGATGACGAACAGATGTTTTATCTGCGCTCGCGCGGGATCAATCAGCAAGATGCCCAGCAGATGATCATTTACGCCTTTGCTGCCGAACTGACGGAAGCACTGCGTGATGAGGGGCTTAAACAGCAGGTGCTGGCCCGAATCGGTCAACGACTGCCAGGAGGTGCAAGATGACTTTTTCCGTCGACAAAGTGCGGGCCGACTTTCCGGTGCTTTCTCGTGAGGTAAACGGTTTGCCGCTGGCTTATCTCGACAGTGCCGCCAGTGCGCAGAAACCAAGCCAGGTGATTGACGCCGAGGCTGAGTTTTATCGTCACGGCTACGCGGCGGTGCATCGCGGTATTCATACCTTAAGCGCCCAGGCGACCGAGAAAATGGAGAACGTGCGCAAGCGGGCATCGCTGTTTATTAATGCCCGTTCGGCGGAAGAACTGGTGTTCGTCCGCGGCACGACGGAAGGGATCAATCTGGTCGCCAATAGCTGGGGCAACAGCAATGTGCGGGCGGGCGATAACATCATCATCAGTCAGATGGAGCACCACGCTAACATTGTCCCCTGGCAGATGCTTTGTGCACGCGTTGGCGCAGAGCTGCGTGTGATCCCGCTCAACCCCGACGGTACTCTGCAACTGGAGACGCTGCCTACGCTGTTTGATGAGAAAACTCGCCTGCTGGCAATTACTCATGTCTCCAACGTGCTTGGGACAGAAAATCCGCTGGCGGAGATGATCACACTTGCGCATCAACATGGCGCAAAAGTGCTGGTGGATGGCGCTCAGGCGGTGATGCATCATCCGCTGGATGTTCAGGCGCTGGATTGCGATTTTTATGTGTTCTCCGGGCATAAACTGTATGGCCCTACCGGAATTGGCATTCTTTATGTCAAAGAAGCCTTGTTGCAGGAGATGCCGCCGTGGGAAGGGGGCGGTTCTATGATCGCCACCGTCAGCCTGAGTGAAGGCACTATCTGGACCAAAGCACCATGGCGGTTTGAAGCCGGTACACCCAATACCGGAGGTATCATTGGTCTTGGCGCGGCGCTGGAGTATGTTTCGGCGCTGGGGCTTAATAACATAGCCGAGTATGAACAGAATCTGATGCATTACGCGCTATCACAGTTGGAATCTGTACCGGATCTCACTCTCTATGGCCCACAAAACAGGCTTGGCGTTATTGCTTTTAATCTCGGTAAACACCACGCCTATGATGTTGGCAGTTTTCTCGATAATTACGGCATTGCTGTGCGTACCGGACATCACTGCGCAATGCCATTAATGGCCTATTACAACGTCCCTGCGATGTGTCGGGCATCGCTGGCCATGTATAACACCCATGAAGAAGTGGATCGTCTGGTGACCGGCCTGCAACGTATTCACCGTCTGCTGGGATAACAGGGAGGCACTATGGCTTTATTGCCGGATAAAGAAAAATTGCTGCGTAATTTTTTACGCTGCGCCAACTGGGAAGAGAAATATCTCTACATTATTGAGTTGGGTCAGCGTCTGCCAGAATTACGTGACGAAGACAAAAGCCCGCAAAATAGCATCCAGGGCTGCCAGAGTCAGGTGTGGATTGTGATGCGTCAAAATGCGCAGGGAATTATTGAATTACAGGGCGACAGCGATGCGGCCATTGTAAAAGGGCTTATTGCGGTCGTCTTTATTCTTTACGATCAAATGACGCCGCAGGATATTGTCAATTTCGATGTGCGCCCGTGGTTTGAAAAAATGGCGCTCACCCAACATCTCACCCCATCACGCTCACAAGGTCTGGAAGCGATGATTCGCGCAATTCGCGCCAAAGCCGCTGCACTTAGCTAAACTAAAGGGACAGCTTTCATCCGGTTGGCTCACATTGCCGGGTGGTCAATGTTTACACTGGCCTGCACAGGAGTGTTTTGGTTTCAGGTGAACATAAGCGCCATCCGACGTTTCAGCGTGAGTCTCCGGCAAATACAGGAGGTTTACAATGAAACGCGCGTCTTTGCTTACACTCACGCTTATCGGCGCTTTTAGCGCCATCCAGGCTGCCTGGGCGGTTGATTATCCGCTACCACCAACCGGCAGTCGACTGGTTGGGCAAAATCAAACGTATACGGTGCAAGAAGGGGATAAAAACCTTCAGGCCATCGCCCGACGTTTTGATACTGCGGCAATGTTGATCCTTGAAGCCAATAACACTATCGCCCCGGTGCCAAAACCCGGTACGACGATAACTATTCCTTCACAACTATTATTACCTGATGCGCCGCGTCAGGGGATTATTGTAAACCTTGCAGAGCTGCGCCTTTATTATTATCCGCCGGGAGAAAATATCGTGCAGGTTTATCCGATAGGTATTGGTTTGCAGGGGCTGGAAACGCCGGTGATGGAAACGCGTGTGGGGCAGAAAATCCCTAACCCAACCTGGACGCCTACGGCGGGCATTCGTCAACGTTCGCTGGAGCGTGGCATTAAATTACCACCAGTCGTTCCTGCCGGGCCCAATAACCCACTAGGACGTTACGCACTGCGCCTCGCGCATGGTAATGGCGAATACCTCATTCATGGCACCAGTGCGCCGGACAGCGTCGGTTTGCGCGTCAGTTCGGGCTGTATTCGCATGAATGCACCGGATATTAAAGCTTTATTCTCCAGCGTGCGGACGGGAACACCGGTGAAAGTGATCAACGAACCGGTGAAATATTCCGTGGAACCTAACGGGATGCGTTATGTTGAAGTACATCGACCACTATCGGCAGAAGAACAGCAGAACGTTCAGACAATGCCGTACACGCTGCCAGCAGGCTTTACGCAATTTAAAGACAATAAGGCTGTAGATCAGAAGTTAGTCGATAAAGCGTTGTATCGTCGGGCAGGGTATCCGGTTGCGGTGAGCAGTGGAGCAACTCCCGCAGCCAGCAATGCGCCTTCAGTAGAGTCAGCGCAGAATGGGGAACCAGAGCAAGGGAATATGTTACGCGCGACGCAGTAGCGGTAAATAGCAGGCAAAAAAAATGGCGCACAATGTGCGCCATTTTTCACTTCACAGGTACTATTACTTGCGGTATTTAGTAGCCATGTTGTCCAGACGCTGGTTAGCACGAGCTGCGTCATCTTTAGCAGCCTGAACGTCGGAACGCATTGCGTTCACGTCGTTGCTCAGCTGGTCAACTTTAGCGTTCAGAGTCTGAACGTCAGAAGACAGCTGATCGATTTTAGCGTTGCTGGAGCAACCTGCCAGCAGAGTAGAACCCAGGATTACCGCGCCCAGTACCAGTTTAGTAGCTTTCATTATTAATACCCTCTAGATTGAGTTAATCTCCATGTAGCGTTACAAGTATTACACAAACTTTTTTATGTTGAGAATATTTTTTTGATGGGAAGGCACTTATTTTTGATCGTTCGCTCAAAGAAGCATCGAACGCTGGGTTTTAGATAAAAAAATTGAGAGAAAACAGGATGCTTCCATCGGATTCATCTTAGATAAAGTGAGATTATATAGTGAAATCCGATTTGATTTTTTATTGCTTCTGGTTATCGATTAAATAAAAAAAGCGCCCATCAGGGCGCTTCGATATACAAATTAATTCACAAAAGCAATATTACAGGACGTGAACAGATGCGGTGTTAGTAGTGCCGCTCGGTACCAGTGCACCAGAAACCATAACTACGACATCACCTTTGTGTGCCAGACCGCTCTGCAGAGCCAGTTCTTTACCCAGACGGTAGAAGTCATCAGTAGAAGTGATCTCTTTAACCAGCTGCGGCACAACGCCTTTGCTCAGTACTAACTGGTGAGCCGTTTTTTCGTTGGTGGTCAGTGCCAGGATGGTGGCATCCGGGAAGTATTTACGTACTGCGCGAGCAGATTTACCGCCCTGAGTAGCAACCACGATCAGTGGAGCATCCAGTTTTTCAGCAGTTTCAACGGCACCACGGCATACCGCTTCGGTAATACGCAGTTTACGGTTGTCATTGTTGAACTCGAGACGGCTGTTCATCACGCGGTCGGTACGTTCGCAGATGGTCGCCATGATAGAAACCGCTTCCAGCGGGTATTTACCTTTTGCGGATTCACCAGACAGCATCACTGCGTCAGTACCGTCGAGGATGGCGTTTGCAACGTCACCGGCTTCTGCGCGAGTCGGGCGTGGGTTTTTGATCATGGAATCCAGCATCTGGGTCGCAGTGATAACGACTTTACGTGCACGGATACATTTTTCGATCATCATCTTCTGGGCGAAGATAACTTCTTCTACCGGGATTTCTACACCCAGGTCGCCACGCGCAACCATGATGCCGTCAGAGGCTTCGAGGATTTCGTCGAAGTTGTTGAGGCCTTCCTGGTTTTCGATTTTGGAGATGATGTGGATGTTTTCGCCGCCGTGCGCTTTCAGGTGCTCACGGATTTCGATAACGTCAGAACGCTTACGAATAAAGGAAGCAGCAACAAAGTCTACGCCTTGTTCGCAACCAAAGATCAGGTCCTGTTTGTCTTTTTCAGCCAGTGCTGGCAGGGCAATGGAAACGCCAGGCAGGTTCACACCTTTGTTTTCGCCCAGGTCGCCGTTGTTCAGCACTTTACAGATAACTTTGTTACCTTCAATGGCGGTAACTTCCATACCGATCAGACCGTCGTCAACCAGTACGGTGTTGCCAACAGACAGGTCAGTAGTGAAACCTTCATACGTTACCGCAACCATTTCGCTGTTGCCGATAACAGATTTATCAGTAGTGAAAGTAAAGGTCTGACCCGCTTTCAGAGAAACGTCGTTACCGCCTTCCAGTTTCATGGTGCGGATTTCCGGACCTTTGGTATCAAGCAGGATAGCGGCGGTTTTACCAGTTTTGCTCATCACGTTGCGCAGATTCTGAATGCGCTGACCGTGTTCTGCATAGTCACCATGAGAGAAGT
>ENA-ORSI01002197-ORSI01002197.1-human-gut-metagenome-genome-assembly--contig:-NODE-2197-length-14622-cov-4.488433_pt1 | contig 14622 bp, 12 predicted proteins | sample MGYA00242187_ERZ509154 | MGnify/ENA primary metagenome ERZ509154 (study PRJEB26280, sample SAMEA2338627) | human gut metagenome | biome: human gut; feature: human-associated habitat; material: faeces...
TGATAATAAGGAAGACGCTACAGCATGGAAGGAAACAGATGTAGGAGGATATGTATTTCTGAGTGGAGAATGAAAGTTGAGGATAGGATATGAACAAAGGTATATTTGCCATATTTTTTGTAGTAGCTGTTTTAAGTATTTCATTCCCGGTTAATGCGCAGAAAACTGCACAGCGGGTAGGAGAGGGATATACATCAGAAGGTATATATTATGAAGTATGAAAATATTGTGGAAGGCAAATTTATCAACAGACCTAACAGATTTATCGCCTATGTGGAGGTCGCAGACAGGATGGAAACGGTACACGTAAAAAATACAGGGCGGTGTCGGGAGCTTTTGCTGCCGGGAAATACCGTTGGTATTCAAAGGTCGGACAATGAGGCCCGTAAAACAAAGTATGATCTGATATCGGTATATAAAAAAGGGTCCGGTTGGGTAAATATTGATAGTCAGGCACCGAATAAGGTGGTAGGGGAATGGCTTGAGAAACAGGAGTATGATTATGTAAAGCCGGAGTATGTGTATGGAAATTCCAGAATAGATTTTTACATGGAAAAGGGTGCAAAGAAATATCTCATGGAGGTAAAAGGCTGTACACTTGAGATAGACGGCGCAGGGTATTTTCCGGATGCACCGACGGAGAGAGGGACAAAGCATCTTCGTGAACTTATAAAGGCGGTTTCGGAAGGATATAATTGTTATATCGCATTTGTCATTCCCATGGAGGGTGTGAAGATGGTGTATCCCAATGCCGCGATGGACAAGGAGTTTGCGGAAGCATTTTATGAAGCACAGGCAGCGGGAGTGAAAGTATTGAATCTTGCCTGCAGAGTCGAAAAGGATGAACTGGAAGTATTATAAACGTTGGAATGACATAGAGGAAATCCTTGCTGCTTTTCGCCGTTGGAAAAGAGAAGATACAGAAAAAATTTTCATAGTATCACCATTTTCAAAAAAACCAATGTACATAAAATTTTCACAAAAAAAGAACTTTATCCTATATTCCTTGTGGATATGGGGAGTTTATTTCCATCATACCTATTGAAATCTCCATCATTCGATGGCAAAATGATGGAGATATTTTTAAGTTGATGGAATGGGATAACTGAGCACCTTAAATGAAAGGAAGGAAAAAATTATGGAATATTCGGCAATTCTTCATGATATGGATAAGAGATTCTGCTATGCAATCGATAAGGATTTATTCGTGATACGTGTGCAGGTAAAAAAAGATGATATAAAAGAGATCATTCTCCATTATGAGGACAAGTACATACCATTGGAATGGAAGGATACGCGAAAGACGATTCCGATGAAGAAGGTTGCCACATCACAGTTTCATGATTATTATGAGGCACAGCTTCAGATGCATTTGATATGCCTCCGCTATTATTTTGAATTTACGGATATGCAGGGAGAAAAGGTATATTACGGCAACTATGAGTTTAGCAGGGAATGCATTACAAACAGGGACAGAATGTTCGATTGTCCGCAAAACCTTCGTGAGGAAGAAATGTTTGAGGTGCCGGAGTGGGCAGCAAACAAGGTCGTGTATCAGATTTTCCCATCCCGTTTTGCAGCTACGGAGCCGGTAGACAAAGAACTGTGGTATAAAGCACCGATTACGCCTATGGATGATCTGCATGGAAATCTCAGGGGAATCATCGAACATATGGATGATATTCAGAATCTGGGAATCGATGTGCTGTATATGACACCTATCTTTCAATCAAATTCGTGCCATAAGTATGATACCACGGATTACTACCAGATAGACCCGTCCTTTGGAACAACAGAGGATCTCAAAGAGCTGGTACAAAAAGCGCATGAGCGTGGTATGAAGGTAGTCCTGGATGCGGTATACAATCATACGGGAAGAGAATTTTTTGCGTTTGCGGATATCCTGGAAAATGGTGAAAAATCCAAATACCGGGACTGGTATTTTATTGATGGATTCCCACTTAAAAGCGAATGGGGAGAGATCCCAAACTTCAAATGTTTTGGTTATTATGGCGGAATGCCAAAGTTAAACCTGAAAAATCCTGAAGTTGAAAAATACATTACGGATGTTGCATGCTACTGGATTAAGGAATGCGATATTGACGGGTGGAGACTGGATGTAGGAGACGAAATCAGCCATTTCTTCTGGAAGAATTTCAGAAAGGCAGTAAAGGCTGTGAAGAAAGATATGCTGATCATTGGGGAAATCTGGCATTATGCAGGAGATTTCCTTGAGGGGGATGAATGGGATACGGTCATGAATTATCCATTTTACCTGAACCTGATCGATCTGCTTGCAGACGAAAAGATTACGGTCAGCCAGTTCGTACAAAATCTTGGATATTTGAAGGGACGCTTACACAAAAACTGCTATCCCCTTATGTGGAATCTGATCGACAGCCATGATACCGCAAGATTTTTACATCTGTGTAACGACAATAAGAAAAAGCAGCATCTGGCAGCCGCTTTTCAGTTGTTATTGCCAGGAATGCCTATGATTTATTATGGAGATGAGTATGCGATGCCGGGAGCAAACGATCCGGACTGCAGACGGGGTATGTACTGGGATGAAGAATACCAGGACAAAGAGATGTATGAATGGTACAAGCGGCTGATTCAGGTCCGGAAAAGCCATGCATGCATTGTAGAAGGCGAACTGGCTGGGAGCGTCACAGAAGATGAGGAAGGGACAGTTGTCCTGATCAGAAAAAATGGCGAGGAGACCATTGCCATGATTTTTAACTGCAGCAGCAGTGCAAAAAAATTTAATGAGTACACGCAGAAGTACAATCTGCTTACCGAAAACACCTTTGATGGAAATGTAGAGGGGTTTGATGCTGCGGTAATCGTGCTTTAAGAAGCCTTACGGCAGATGGTTTCCCGGGAGTTTGTCTGTGGGAAGAAGAGGGAAAGCACCAGTATTTCTGGTAATGTAAAGTACGGAGGATGATATGACGAATGTAAAAAAGAAGGATGGAAAACGGTTTGGGGCAATCGTACTTAGCCTGATATTATTGCTTTCCCTAGTGTTTCCATATCCTGTGATGGCAGACCAGACAGCGGCAGACCAGACAACGGCAGCTTCCGTTTATGCCATTCACAAGACAGGTGATGATAAGGAAAATTTTGTGATTGTTATCATGGGTGAGGGCTATACCCGGGAACAACAGGAACAATTTTTGAAGGATGCAACGGCAAAAGCACAGGGGCTGCTAAAGTGGTCTCCTTATAAAGAGTATTCCGACAGGATCAATATTTATGCAGTACAGACGGTATCCAGTGAAACTGGTGTGGGCGTGATGTATGGGGAGTCGAACCCGGACACATATTTTCATGTGCAGGCATTCGGAAAATCCTGCTATTTTGCAAAGGACGGGGAAGATAAAGCCAGGGCACTGAGGGCAGAGCTGGAGAGCAGATATCTGGATACCGGTGCAGCCGTTGGAACCATCCATATCATTTGTAATACGACTGCGAATATTGGTTCTTCTTCCAATGCACTCTTTTCTTTTTCGGCAAATTCGGATGAGAATGAGCAGGGGGATGTCATGACCCATGAAATTTCCCACAGCATCGGAAGATTAGGCGATGAATATGATAAAAAGATGCAGGGAGAAAATATTTCCGACACATCGGATCCGGATAAGATTAAATGGCATAAGATGCTTGGGTTCCGTGGAATCGGAATAACGGCAGCAGGAACAGAAACGGTATTTGCGCCGAGCCGCGTCTGCATGATGCGGGATCTTGGGAATCCTTTCTGTGAAGTGTGTAAAATGGAACTGGCGCGGAGATTAAATAACCGTGATTATGTCAGCAGGCAGGCATCTGTTTATGTGTGCGATCCTGAAATTACAATTCCGCATAGCAGGACAGGAACACTTGACAGGGATAGTGACCAATACCGGATCGATGAGACAAATATCACAAAAGCAAATGGAAAGGATCTGGAATTCCGTACAGTCGTACAAAATATAGTGGATGCCAAACAGCATTTGAAGATTACTTTCCGCATTATTGGAGCAGACCATACAGTCAAATATGAAAAAGAAGAAACATATACCGTTCCACCACACAGTAACTGGTATGATCCGGATGCTGCCAGAGAGTCCCTTTCTGTCACACTTCCTGCGGTAACTGGTCTGGTTTCCGGGGACAGACTGGAAGGAAAGATCATAGATGAGGACACTGGGAAAATTCTGGCTGACAATCAGATGGCAGGACAGGCGTGGAGTACCGTAACGATTCGTTATATGCTGCAAAACGAAGACGGAACCGAAACAACAGTGCCTGATACGGCACCCGCGACTGTATATGTACCAAAGAATTCTGCGTATACGTTAAGAAGTCCGGATTTATATGGATATACATGTGTAGGAAACAGTGCAAATCAGGAAGAAATAAACATCACAGAGGATCGCCAGGAGATCACTTATTATTACCGGAAAAACAGTGAGATGCCGGAAATACAAACCGTACCTGTCCGCGTAACTTATGATGGAAAACCCCATACATTTGATATCAAACAGGAAGATGGTGTACAAATCAGTTACAGTTTGACAGAAAACGGATCGTATACACAAACGGAGATGCCATTTTACACAGAAGCAGGCCAGTATAAGATTTATTTTAAAGCGGAAAAGGCATCTTTTATTCCAACATACGGGGAGGCTGTTTTGGAAATCGAAAAGGCTTCCACCAGCATGCAGCTGACTGCAAAAACCGATACGGTCAAAGGTGCGGGGACAGTAGAATTACAGCTTTGCAGACAGGGGATTCCGGAAGATGCCGGGATAAAAGTAACCTGTGATGTTTCCGGGATCACATTAGAAGAAAAGGGAACGGATCACTGGATGGCAACGCTTCCGAATGAAACGAAAACATATACGTTCACCGCATGTTATAATGGGAATGGCAACTATACAGGAAGTAAGGCAGATTGTCAGGTCCGTGTAACGGCAGATCATTCCCAGACCGGGGGCGGTTCTGGTGGAAGTTCCGGAGGCAGTTCAAGTGGAGGTTCCGGTGGAATATCCGGAGGAGGTTCTGGCGGAAGTTCTGGTGGAAGTTCCGGAGGCAGCTCCGGTGGAGGTTCCGGAGAAAATGCCGGTGGAAGCACGGACGGATCATCTGGCAATGTTTCACCGGATTCCGGCACATTACCGGCACCGGATCATGCAAAAGAAGAACCAGGGAATGTGACACCGCCACCCGCAGCAGATACGTCCGTTTCTGTTAAGGATATTAATGTCAAAGCAAAATCTGCAGTTAAAAATAATACGGTCAAAGTGAAGAATATTGCAGCAGTTTTGAAAAAAGAAATTACAAAGGCAGAAAAAGAACAGGGTGGCAGGATAAAAGACCTGTCTGTTGAAATAACTTTTGATACAGGAAAAGCTAAAAACTGGAAGAATCTGCATCTTGAAATGGACGGGCAGGCGGTAAATTTACTTGTCAAAAAGAATGTAAAAGAATGGAAGGTCAATGGTGGCAATGTAAATCTTACCTTTGATTCGAAGGCATTAAAAGAATTAAAGAAAGAGATGAATACAGCTGTGGTTATCAAAATGAAACAGGCTGACAAGAAAAATCTTTCTGCCAGGGCAGGGAAAATTATTGGAAAACGTCCGGTTTATGATTTTTCCGTCACAGGAATAAAGAAAAAGCAGTCGTCTGTCCTGAAAAAGGGACGGATCAGGGTCGCTGTTTCCTATAATGCTTCGAAAAAGGAAAAAGACAAAAAGATTTTTGCATATAAAATTGATAAATACGGTGCAGCAGTTAAGATACCGGGATCTTATTATGATTCCGATACAAAGACCGTTAACTTTGTAAGCCGTGGGTTTTTCACAGTTGCAGTAGGCTGTGAAAAATGATGAAACATAAAAAATCATCGTTCACGTTAAAAAAACTGTAGTTCATGTCGAAAAAGACAAAAACCGGTTTTCATTTGGTATAATGATAGAGCTCATTTTAGTAAAAATGAGTTCATACTGTGAATGATGGAGGGGATAACAATCATCGTTTTAGAAGAAATATTAATGGCAAACGGCTTGACCGTGTTAATGATGTGGTTCCTTTTGTTTTGCAGACGAAAGAACAGAGAGAGCCTTCATGTGGGAGATAAAATATATGATGGAATAGCAATCGTAAATTTAGTGGGTGCATTGTCTGAAACCATTGCTTTTCTCGTAGATGGAAAACAGTTTACTGGCAGCCGGCAGATTAATTATATCTCTAACAGCATATGCTTTATAGGGACAGTCAGTATGGGTATGCTTTGGTGTATGTACGTGGAATTGCGTATCTATCGAAATTATAAAAGAATGGTTCAAAAAGCAGGAGTGGAGATATTTCCCTGGCTGGTAGAAGTAATTATGGTTTTATGTAATCTGTTTGGAACAGGGATTATGTTTAAAATATCCGGGGAGAATGTATACCAGAGAACTGCCGGTGTGCTGGTGGGATATATTTCGCTTGTCATATATTTTGCTTACAGTATCTATCTGGTGTATCATTCCAAAAAACAAGGGGTTAACCTGAATTTTTTCCCGGTGATCTATTTCGTTGGTCCTTGTTTTGCAGGTGTAGTTCTCCAGTTCCTTTTTTATGGAATTACATCATCATGGGTGCTGGTTGCGGTCGCATTGATATTTGTGCAGATGCAGTCATACGCAGAGAGTTTGTATATGGATGAGCTTTCCGGATTATATAACCGGAGATATTTTAATGCGGTGCTTGCAGAAAAGAAAATTGCAAGCCATAAATCCTTATATGGAATCATGATGGATGTAAACGATTTCAAGTGTATTAATGACAATTTAGGTCATAGTACGGGCGATAAGGCTATTTGTACGTTGGGAAATATACTCATCAGATCCATACCGGATGATGGTATGGCAATCCGGTATGCGGGAGATGAGTTTATTGTGCTGCTGTCAGGTGTTGATACGGAGCGTGTCTTAGCGACAATGGAGGAGATTAACCGTAATCTGTCCCGGTTTAATGAATCCGGGATAGAACCGTTTCATTTAAGTGTTTCCATGGGATACACGGAATTTGGGACAGAAGATGATGCAGAAACTTTTTTAATGCATATGGATGAGAAAATGTATGAGGAAAAACGGAAATATCATATGCGAAAGAAATCAGCCGGTTTGGAAAATAAAGTATAGCATTACGTTCCTGCCATTTGTCCGATAACTGGTTGCAATGGCACAAGAAAAGAAAATATTATAATCATCAAACGAGTAGCAGACTGGTGTAAATCCGGTTTTGCTGCTCGTTTTTATATTTATGGTTATAGGCAGGGATGCTCCGGATTTCAAGACAATAAATAACCGTGTTATGGTTGATGGAGAGGCATTTTTTGTTTTATGAGAAAACCAGTTACCCATATAGATAACTGGTTTTTAAGGGATAATGTTAATGAGTATGTGCGATAGTGGAGTTATCAAGAAGTGTTCGTAAGGCATCCTGAAGGACTTGTGAGCAGTTGATTCCGCGCTTGTCAGCAAGACGGACCATCCAACTTGGAAGAGAAACATTTTTTCGAACGGCGCGAGTATCTGTCTGGGCACGATATTCAATGGTATCTGCGGAAATCAGGGAACAGATTGTGCCGGCATCAACACTTAATTTTTCCTGTGGTGATGGAGGAGCAATCGGTTCGCCTTCATCCTCTGCAACAACAAGCCATGCGCTCATTGCATCGGTAATTTGGTCAATTGCATCAGAAAGACTATTGCCAGTAGTGATGCATCCAGGAAGATCAGGGACTTTTGCGTAGTATCCAGATCCGTCCTCGATAGGTGTAAACAAAGCTGTATAAATATATTTCATAGTAACCCTCCTATTTGGAAGCAGGAAACATATTTAATGCATCCTGCTAATATTGGCTTCCTTGAAGATGTACTTCATGTCGTTTTCATTGAAATCGTGTCGTTTGACAGGTACGGTGCTGTGTGTCTGCGGATTGTAGTAAATGTCGTGATTAGCACCGTGGCGTTTCAATTCATAACCGGAAGCACTGAGTTGTTTAATCGTTTGTTGCCTTGGATTCATTATGTACCTCCTTTAATTATATCATACACAATATTACACAAAAGTCAACTAAAATACACAAAAATACACAAGAAATAAAGTGAATGTGCACTACGGAATTTTCCAAATCAGCCGGAATTGTTTTTACCGGAGGCGGCGGATTGTGCAGAGAGTCATGAAGCAGAGGTTGGGGCGGATTGTGGAGGAGCAGGTCGGACAGTTGAGGATGGTTTGGCAATAATTTTTATTTGATATAATCGAACACATGTTTTATTATATAGGCATATAGGGAGGTAGCAAATGGGAGAAAAGCTAAGCAATGAACTTACGGATAAAGAAAGAGAAATGTATGAGTATATTGTAAAATATATGGAAGAAAATTTAATTTCTCCATCTTTTCAAGAAATCTGTAAAGGAGTAAACACAAAATCAAAGTCATGTGTGGGGAACAATATTTTCAGTTTTGCATACTGATTGTTGCTATTATCAATCTGATCGTAATGATCTTTTCTAACCATAAAAAATAACCGCCCCTACCAAAGACCGGTTATTTTTTAAAACTAACTTTGGCAAACCGCCTACACGGTATTGCTTTTTGTATTTTCATAATACCATTGCGTAATTTTTTGTCAATGATTTAAAGATCTTTGTTGGATACCGGCATAAAATAAGGTTACTGTTCAGAGGTAAACTTGTGGGAGTGGGAATAATCCAACCGTTTATGAACCCGGCGTTATCGGGGTATCGGTGGTTACCTATGACCTGAATGAGGTTAATAAGAAAGGGACACTGTATTACGGTGGGAAAAAAGATAATAAAAATGAGGATTCTTCTCCAGTAGCGTCCACCAGTGATCCGGAAGATGTAAAAAGCAAAGAAAAAATATGCGGACTCTGGCAAAGCTCCCAAAGACCAGCTGGACTACTACCCATACTGGATCGACAAAATGGGAACCACGGATAAAGGGAAAACAATCTACAAATACAGCAACAACCTGCATCATGCGATTATATCCAACATCCTTACTGGGTTTCCACACAGCCGGAAGAGACCCCGGATGTCAAATTTAACCTTATCATTCTATTGAAAAATAATTATTTTGTATGGAATATCTGCATGGCTCCATAAGTATGCGGCAAATGCGGAGCCGTGACCTTTCTCGACGGGCAGGAAAAATTCCGGCAGGTTGCGCACGTATTACACAATTGCTTGAGATTGGCGTGTGTTGTTGTATCCAGATGCAGGATCAGCGTTGCTGTCTTAAGCGGCCGGAGCATCTGCCCCTCGGTAAGCCGGATGCCATCCGGGGCAAGCCGCCCATAAATCTGTGGGAGCAGGTCAAGGGAATAGGTATCTCCCAGAAAAGATAATTCTGCAAGATACAGGCGGCTCTGACGTTCTACCACATGTGCAAACTCTTCATAAGCCTTTGACAAAAGCATCAGGCTGATGCAGTCCACAATGTAAGCCTCCTGGATCTGTTCATGGTTCAGATATAATTCCGACAGTTCATCCACTCCGTTTCCAAGCGTCACAAACCCATAGGCATAGTGAGGCAGAGAAACCCCGTCTAAATCCTGATCCAGAGAGTAATACGCATAGGATTCAACCAGGGGATGAAGTGCCGTATAAATTGCCTGAATATGAGGCAGGTCATCCGGAGGGAAATGGAAACGGCTGCAAAATTCGTTCCAGTCACCGGAGGATAATCCGGGAGTAAGTTTACATTTCATGGGATGCATCCTCCTTATCGGAAGCAGCCATAACGGCTGCAATTTCCTGAAAGCGGCCCGTGACCTTATCATAGTTCTTTCGGTGATGGGGAAAGCCACAGTTTATGCAGGATTTGATACCATTTTTTAAATATTCACAGTTTCCACCACAGGATTTCCCGAGTGTATAGAGGGGACAATAACAAAACAGACAGTTAAAGTCCTCCTCCGGAATTCCTTTATGGCATGGAAAATATTCACATTTTTTATTTTGAAAAAACTTATAATATTCGCTCAAAATGGTTTCCTCCAATCAAAGCACAATCATAGCATAATTATATCGGAACAACAAGCGGATCGCAAGAAATGCGAATGACATAAAAATTGCATTTCAGTGGGAAATGATACCTTTTGCCCCTTTTATCATTACATTATTTACATCTTTTTAAGAACGCAGGTATAGTGGCTCAGGCAATTGAGGGGTTGAAGCAAAAAGTTGAAAATTAAATAAAAAATACTTGACTTAAAGTTAACTTTAAATGGTATATTATGATAGATAAAATCGGAAGGAGAATTTATTATATGTATATCGAAAAGATTAACGGACCAGAAGATGTGAAGAAATTAAATATAGAAGAGATGACAGCTCTCGCAGAAGAAATGCGTCATGCATTATTAAAGAGGGCAAGTATTCACGGCGGGCATTTTGGCCCGAATTTTGGCATGGTAGAGGCAATCATTGCACTGCATTATGTTTTTGAGTCCCCAAAGGACAAAATGGTATTTGATGTTTCCCATCAGACCTATCCGCACAAGATGCTGACCGGTCGAAAAGATGCCTATTTATATGAAGAACATTACGACGACGTGACGGGATACAGCTGTCCGCAGGAAAGTGAACATGACCATTTTACGATCGGACATACCTCTACATCCATCAGTCTGGCATGCGGTCTGGCAAAGGCAAGGGATCTTCGTGGGGAAAGTGCAAATGTGATCGCAATTATCGGAGACGGTTCTTTAAGCGGAGGAGAAGCCTTAGAAGGAATGGATTTTGCGGCAGAATTAGACAGCAACATGATCATTGTAGTAAATGACAATGATATGTCAATTGCAGAAAACCATGGAGGACTTTATTCAAATCTGAAATTACTCCGCGAGACAAACGGACAGGCAGAGTGCAATTTATTTAAAGCCATGGGACTTGATTATGTCTATGTGGATCATGGAAATGACCTCAGGGAACTGATCGGGGCTTTCAAACAGGTAAAAGACAGTAAGAAACCGGTTGTTGTCCACATTAATACATTAAAGGGAAAAGGTTATAAACCGGCAGAAGAGCATAAGGAAGAATGGCACTGGCATCTTCCATTTGATATTGAGACCGGAAAATCCCATTTTCCGGAAGTGGAAGATTATTCTTCGGTGACCTGTGAATATCTGATTGAAAAGATGAAAAAGGATCCGACAGTTGTTACAATTACATCCGGAACCCCGACGATTCTCGGATTTACGCAGGAGAAAAGGAAACAGGCCGGCCGGCAGTTTGTAGATGTGGGAATCGCGGAGGAGACAGCGGTAGCACTTGCTTCCGGAATTGCCAAAGGTGGCGGAAAGCCGGTATACGGTGTGTATTCCAGCTTTATCCAGAGGACGTATGACCAGATTTCACAGGATCTGTGTATTGACGGGAATCCGGCAACGATTGTTGTGTATACGGGATCGGTATTTGGCATGACGGATGTTACCCATCTGGGACTGCAGGATATTCCGATGCTTTCTAATATTCCGGGACTGGTTTATCTGGCACCGACAACAAAGGAAGAATATCTGTCAATGCTTGACTGGAGCAGAAGGAAATGCCGGTTGCGATCAAACTTCCGGGCGGAGACATGATTTCGGATGGCAGAGAAGTCACAAAAGACTGGAGCCAGCTCAACACCTATGAGGTAACGGAAAAGGGAAGCAAAATTGCACTGATCGGACTCGGAACATTTTATTCCCTGGCACTGCAGACCGCAGAAATGCTGGAGAAAAAAGGTATTCATGCAACGGTAATCAACCCGTATTATATTACCGGACTGGATAAGGGACTGCTGGAGAAGCTGAAGGCAGACCATGACACGGTAGTTACACTGGAAGATGGCATCATGAATGGTGGTTTCGGAGAAAAAATCGCAAGATTTTATGGAAGCAGTGATATGAAAGTCTATAATTACGGATTGAAAAAAGAATTCCTTGACCGGTATGATGTAAATGAGGTATTAAAAGAGAATCATCTGACAGCAGAGCAGATTGTAAATGACGTATTATAGAAGGCAGAAATAAACAACAAACCTTGTGAGAATCGACACAATATGGTAAAATATAACATACTAGAGCTTATTTTGCATAGTGGTTAGAATAGCGGGCTCATGGAAGGAGCGGTATCATATGAAGAATAAAGATTCGAAAGCAAGGATGCAGATGATTTTCGGGATACTTTTGTTTGCGTTTATTTTTATGGCAGAGTTGTATGCCATAGTCAATTTCCCGAAGATGTTTATTGTTCTGGTTGTTTTGGCAGCAGCAGATCTGATATGCCTGTATGTTGCAATCAGAGGCGTGATTTCAGTATATGAGACAAAATATGCCCGGAGAGAGGAACAGTATGAGAGTATTTTCAAGTCGGAAAAGGCATCATATCTCATGCTGAAAAAATATTTTGAGGAAATATCGGTGAAGCTTGCATATATGGAAGAGGCATCTAAGATTCCGACAGAGGAAATTGTCAATGCACAGAAGGGAATAGCGAAAGTAATTATCAAGCGGTCCCATGAGAATACCGATGCATTGATGAATTCATACGAACAGCTGCTGGACCGGTTTGATACGTTCCAGAAAGGAATGGATGGGTTCGGTACAGTTGCGGGTGCTTATAAGGACGAGATTCTTTCAGCCTGTAAGGATGAAATTTCTTCGGGGCAGAAGGATGGAAAAGAACAGGAACATTCACAGGATAAAGAGATAGCCGCAAAGCTGCAGGAAATCATTATTGCAATGAAAGATATGGAACTGCGCCTGAATCAGACCATTATGAACAGTCAGAAAGTGGTTGTTTCCCAGCCGCAGGTTTCTGTACCTGTGGCAACACCTGTAGAGCCACAGCCGGCACCGCAGAATCATGTGGAAGAAACACCGGTAGAGCCGGAGATCTCACCAGAGCCGGAAGAAAGTATGGAGCCGGAACCGGAGATTTCGCCGGATCTGGAAGAAAACCCGGAACCGGAAATTTTGCCGGATCTGGAGGAGAGCCTGGAACCGGAGATTTCGCTGGAGCCGGAAGAAGATATGGAACCGGAGATTTCGCTGGAGCCGGAAGAAGATATGGAACCGGAGATTCTGCCGGATATACCGGAAGAGGAGGATTTAAAGCCGGAGGAAGAGCCTCCGATCATGGCAGCGGATGAGATTATTCCTCCAGATCCGGAAGAAGCCATTGAGGAAGCAGAGGAACTGGTAGAACCGGACCCGATTCCGGAGGAAGCGATTGTTGATGAAGCGGATGATGAGAACCTGCCGGAGGAAGAACTTCCACCGATGCCGGATCTGTCAGATCCAAACCGTTCCATGAGCCCGGATGAGATAGCTGCGCTGTTTGCGAATATGGGCAACGATAACAATGCGGATAAAGTTGAGGAACCTGCCGAGGAAACTGTGGAACCGGAGGATATTCCGGAGCCGATTGAAGAGCCGGAAGCCGTAAAAGAAGCACCGCTTCAGCCGGAAGAACCGGCAGATCCCAATAAGGCATTAAGCCCGGATGAGATAGCTGCCCTGTTTGCAAGTATGGGAACCTGAAAAGAATAAAATAACAGGCAACGGACGCCATCTGTTCCACGTAAAAATGTGTGACAGATGGCGTTTTGCTATAAAAATGCCATAAAATGAAAAAAATAGTTGCATTTCTTTTTCATTGTGTTATACTTAGCTCGTTGCAATTTAATAGTTTAAAGCAGAGTAGACACATGTGCGTTAAGTGCCGGATGAACAGGGAGTTGTCACCCGGACGAAAAGAGAATCTTGCGGTACATGAGTCGCATCCCGCTGCATCCGAAGATAATATTATCTCCAGTTGTAGTACGGTGAGGTCTGCAAAGGAGGTAATTTTTTTATGAAAAAATTCGTTACTTTGTTCACCGATTCTTTCCGTGAATTAAAAGCGGTAAGAACCATCACTACCATGGCAATGCTTGCTGCAGTTGCTGTCATTCTAGGATTTTTCTCCATTGAATATGGGCAGTTTATTCGGATTGGTTTTTCCAGTATTCCAAATGGTATCATTGATTATCTGTTTGGACCGGTGGTTGGAGGAATTTTCCATGGTGCGTTGGATATTATCAAGTATATGATGAAGCCAACCGGACCATTTTGTCCACAGCTGACACTGGTTGTTATATTGGCCGGAATCCTGTACGGATGCTTTTTTTATAAGAAAAAGCTTACGATCTGGCGTGTGCTGGCAGCTAAATTTGTAGTTATGCTGGTCTGTAACGTGATTCTGACAACACTTTGTCTGAACGTGTTATATGGACAGGCATTTATGGTGCTTCTTCCGGCGCGTGCGCTGAAGAACCTGATTATGTGGCCAATTGATTCGGTGATCTTTTTCGCAATCACAAAGGCCTTAGAACAGATTGGACTCTTTCGCATGTTCCAGAAGCCTGTACTTGCAAATTCTGCAAATATGCAGGGGAATTAGAAAATTTAATAAGTTATAGAACAAAAGCCGTCCGCAGAAAGAAAACTGCGGACGGTTTTTTATAAATTTATTTACGGATCGGATGGGTGGCAATATTTTTTAAAGAGACTGTGGGAGCGCTGGCGC
>ENA-ORSI01002200-ORSI01002200.1-human-gut-metagenome-genome-assembly--contig:-NODE-2200-length-14613-cov-6.656065_pt1 | contig 14613 bp, 9 predicted proteins | sample MGYA00242187_ERZ509154 | MGnify/ENA primary metagenome ERZ509154 (study PRJEB26280, sample SAMEA2338627) | human gut metagenome | biome: human gut; feature: human-associated habitat; material: faeces...
GTTTCTAATTATCACTGAAATATATTTATTTTTATTTCGAACTCACGTTAAATTAAGTAATCCCTGATAATGCTATATTATGCCTAATTAACCCAAATCGGCCCTATCCCGTGAATACAAAAAGAAAGACCTGGATGATGTAGAGATAACCTGCTTCATGACCATCACCAAGGATATGGTTTATCAGTGGGAGCTGACAGGAAACTGAACTGACAAGGGTACGTTTGCCCACGGGTTCAAGAAGATGCCGGTTATTTACATGTGGAGACCAGAAGCGTACTGCGAGAAAATCAAGAGCCTTCGCGTTAGACTGGAAAAGCTCCTTTCAAACTATGCGGACTGCATCGACTATCACTTCTTCCCTATCCCCATGCTGTTTGGCGATGTGCAGAACTTCTCTGGCGAGTTCAAGAATCGGATTGTCCAGCTTACCAGGCAGAGAACGAATGCTCAATATCTTACCTGGAATCAGGCGAGCGAAACGGTAAAATACGAAGCAGAGACCCTATTCAGCCAGATATATAGTCTGACAAATACACCACGAATCTCCTTCTATCTGGGTTTATTGCATCGAGCCGCTCTTGATAGTCATTGAACATACTGCGAAGTTTTGTATTGATAGAAGCTGCATCGGGCCGTTTTACAACTTGCCCGTTCTTGAACTGGTTCTCCTCAACAACAAAACGAGTAATGATATAACATGTTTCATGTTTATGACGGACAGCAATACGAATTTTATGCTTTCCATCTTTCAGAACTTTAGCCTTGAAAATGGTTAATGATAATGTTGCCATGATGAACTAAAATTAAAGATACGCAAAGGATACGCAGAAAACCTCAAAAGTGAGATTATTATCCTTTTTTTAATTCCCGAAGGCAGGTGAAGAAACGAAGAAAGGAAGTCCAAAACCCGTAATTATCAGTGTTTTAAGAACTTCCTTCTCTGTGATTCCGTTGCGATTCGAACGCAAGACCCACGCCTTAGAAGGGCGTTGCTCTATCCAGCTGAGCTACGGAACCAGCCTTAATTGCGGTGCAAAGGTACGCTTTTTTATCGGAACTGCAAACAAATGGAGGATAAATCTTCGGCCGAAGCATGAAAATTAGCCCTTGGAGCGATGCAAATAATAGCCCCAGGCCAGCAGAAAGGGGACATACGAAAGAAAGAGGGCGACAAAATGCTGCCCGCCGTCCCCCATAAAAGAGGTCCAGACACGCAGGCAATCGCCCAAATGGGAGTAGTCCACGCAGGCAAACATTTGGGAAGCAAAAAAGCCAACCGTCAGGCAGAGCACAACCAGACGGCCCAAGTGTGCCAGCCCGTCGGCCACGTCGGCATCGCGACGATAACGCCCGCTGATGAAGCCATAAAAGAGTCCCATCAGGGCCAGGCCGGCCGCAAACAAAAAAGGCAAGCCCTCCAGGAAGGGCGAACGGGACAAGCCGCCGTTGATGCTACGCAGGATGGCCCAAGGCGAGAAGGTGGCAAACAGAAGAATTGCTACATAAATGCCGCCCGCCACGCACGCGCTCTGCAACGCCCTGCGCTCCTTGCGCGACAGGGAACGTCCGCCTCCTGACGACATCCTGCCCACCCCACGGCCCAACCAAGACCATCGGCGCAGGCAGGCATCTCCCAACCCCGAATGCATCAGGATGCCCACACCCGCCAACACCATCAGGACAGGGCCCAAGGGAGGAAACTCCATGAAATTGGACACCACATGGCGCAACATCCAACGGATGCCCTCGGGGCTCAAGAGGCTGCGCAGGCGGAAGATTTCGCCCGTATCGGCACACACGGCCTGCACGCCGTAGACTTCCAATATCCACGACAACAGCACCACGAGGCAGGTCAGCGCGAAGAACAACGTGGCAGGGTGCCAAAAGGTGTGTCTACTCTTCATCGGGCTCCAGGTTGTCGATATCCAAAATGCGGAGTTCGATGGCGCGCACCACCAGGCGTGTGGCGTTGACGCCCGCCGCCCGCTCGTCGTCGGAGAAGAGGCGGCTGGTCAGGTCGTTCTGACGCTTCTCGAGCGACTTCACGCCGAAGGGCATCCCCTTGAGCGAGGCTATCATCTCCTTGGTGTAGCCCAGGGCCAGGTGTCGGAGAAAACGCTCGTCGTACTCGTCGATGTCGTAACTGATGTAGGCCTCCTGCCGCTTGGCATCGTTGAGCACCGAACGGCGGAAGCGCTCCACTATCTTCTCCAGAATGGGATAGTTGAAGACCAGCTTCTTGCCATCCATCACGGCCTGCACGTCGGTCTTGGTGAGCAGTTCGCCCGTCTTGAGAATGATGCCGTCGGCACCCGCGTCGAGCGCGTCGACCCAAAGTTTCTCGTTCAGTATCTCGCCCGTGAAAATCAGCACATGCACGCCCGGGTACTTCTGCCCGATGCGGCGGCAGATGTCCACGCCTACGGTTGTGGAGCCGCCCAGCCCCAGGTCGAGCAGCACCAGGTCGGGTACCTGCTTCTCCATAAGCGGCCAGAATTCCTGCTCGGTCATGGCCGTGCCTATCACTTCGGCGTCGGGTATCTCGTGGCGGAAAATTTCTTCCGTCCCCTTCAGCTCCAGCTTGGCGTCTTCCACGATAATCACTTTGTATTTCATTTCTTTTTCCATTGATTGATATCTGTTTGTTTACTTGCGTTCATTTACGTTCATCTTCCGCGGGAGGGTGAAGTGCACCACGAAGCCCTTCTTCTCCTGAAGCCGCTCGGCATAGATGCGGCACCCTCGCCGGCCGGCATATTCGTCGTGGTCGCGGACGATCTGCTTGGCGATGAGGTACTCTGTGCCCTGCAAGCGGCCTCCCACGCCACCCGACATGCGCTCCAGGCTGGGTGAAAAGAGGTGGTTCAGCTCGTCCTGCGACTTGTCGCGGCGGGTGTCGGCCAGGCTGAAGCGCACAAAAGGACCGTCCACGCGGGCGGAAAGACGAAGCGTGCCCTCCAGGGGGACGGCCAAGGCTTCGTCCAGCAGGCTCTCGAAGAGGAAGTTCAGCTGGTAGCCGTCGCCTACCACCTGCGCCTCCTCCACCTCGACAGAGAGGCTGACGGGCGGACACTTGCCCTTCGACGCCTTGCGGAAGTATCGCTCTACCGTGGCCAGCAGGGAGGATGTGGAGAGAGTCATCCGCCGGAAGGTCACTTCCTCGAGCTGGCGCGAGGCGCACGAGCTGAGCAGGAAGAACACTGCCCGATAATAGTCGGTCAGCTCGCGGACGGCGGCCAGCGTCTCACGCTCCTCGTCAGTAGTCAATGCCCCCGAACGGAGCCTGCCCACGAGCTGCCTGATTTTGTTGGGATAGTAGAGGGTTTCGTGCTTGATGGTCGAGAGGCAGTTGTCGAGCACCTGGTTCTGCACATGGAGCTGGTTGTCCTCGTAGGAGGCGCGTCGGGCCTCGTCGCCAGCCAGCTCGATGTCGCGGTACTTGCCCGCCAGCTTCACCACGGCGTTGAAGAGGACGATGGCCGTATAGCGCGCTACCAGCTCGAGCAGCAGGCGGTCGCCTTCGGCCTCCGTACCCTGACGACGCTCCAAGTGGAGCACGCCCACGCAACGGCTGCTGCCACCCGCCTCCACCAACAGAGGGAGAATGTAGGTGTGGTCGGAAAACAATGCTTTCCTTTGTGCAAAGCACTGCTTTATCGCCTCCATCGCATTGTTTTCCCCGCCGGCCATCAGGCGGGGGCTGCATACATACTCCAGCCGGCGGGTGTCTTCATCGCAGACGGCGATGCCCAGACGGTCGATGCCCACCAGCTCGTTGACCGACTGGAAGGCTTCGTCCACCATCCGTTGGGGTATCTGTCCGAGCGTGTCCTCACCGCCGTCCATCCATTCGGAGGAGGTTTCCTGAGGCATGTGGCGGGCCGCCCTGAACATGCGCCCGTTGATGTCGAGCACCTGCTCGAGGTTCCATCGGTCTACCAGCCGACGGCGGATGTAGAGGTAATAATAACCCAGGCACAGCAGGAAGAAGAGGAGCACGGCCAGCCAGATGCCCACCCTGCGGTTGCCCGCCGAACGCTCCAGCTGGCGGCAATATTCTTCGAGCGACTGGTCCTCGCCCAGCAGCTTGTAGAGGGCCGTATAGGCTTCGTTGTTGTAGCGGTAGGCCTTCCATTGCTTCAGGGCAAGGAAAGCCACGGCCGCCTCGTTGCGGATGTCCAATATCACATGATAGTCCGTATCGAACCACGCGCCCCACCATTGCAGCTCCGAAGCGACGCCCTCGCCCTCGAGCGACATCAGGGGCGTCGTCTGCCCGCTCCGTCGGACGTAGTGTTCGTTCAGACACCAAAGGGCCGAGTCGGCATAAGCCAGCGCCTGGCGGTAGTTGCGGTCGATATTGCTGTAATAGACGGCATTGGCATAGTCGGAGGCCCAAAGCAGAAGCTCGTCCGCCTCGTCCATCTGCCCGGCGCGGAGGGTGTCCTGCCCCGTCACGGCCGACAACGAGTCGGCTCCGCCACCTGCCCCATCGGCCATCGGACGGCCTGCACACGAAGCAAGGACCATCAGACAGAGCGCGCCCAGCCCCATCAGGGCCTTGCGCACGCCCACGGGCAGGCGGAAATAGAAGCGGCTCCCCTTGCCCAGGCGGCTCTCCACGCCAAAGGTGCAGACGCCGAACAGGGCGTTGGTCTTGCGATACTTCTCGATGATGCCCCTGCAATTCATCAGGCCGAAGCCGCTTCCCTTGCTCTTGAGGAGCTCTTCCTTGTCGGCGGCGTCGTTCAGGCCGATGGCTTTCGAGTCGCAGACCTTCGCCTCCATGAGGGAAGCGGCGTCCGAGGGCGAGAGGCCACGACCGTTGTCCTCGACCGACACCTCGACGTAGTCGGCTCCACGGGTGGCGTATACCTTCACGTGTCCGCCCTGCGGAGTGTATTTGCGGGCGTTGTCCACAAGCGTGTTCAGCATGAAGAGGGTGAAGGCACGGTCGGCCTTCACCCACGCGTCGGTGGGCACGACCTCGAACGTCTGATGGCGCAGGTCGAACACCCTCCTGCCCTTGCCCAACAGGGCGAAGAGGTCGCCGAGGGCAAAGCTCTCCACATGAAGGCTCAAGGCACCCTGCTTCATGCGAATCCACAGGGCAAGGATGTCGTTGTAGTCGTTGATGGTAGCCACCAGTTCGTCCATATACTGATATTTTCCTGCCTTGACTTCCGCCTGAAGCATATCGCCCCCCTGCGCCATCTTGCCGGCCTCGTTGGCCAGGCGGTCGATGTAGGGCTGCATGCCGTTGACAATGGCCAGGCAGGCTTTCTTCTCCACATTGCTCCGCTTGCGGGCGGCGATGTGCTGCTCGCTGACGTAGCGTTCCTTCTCCAGCCGGCGGCGTTCGTCGCCCAGGGCGATGGTAGCCAGACCGTTCTCGAACGCCCATTGGATGTAGGGCGTCAAGAGCCTGCGCAGGGCCTCTTCATCACGCTTCAGGTGCAGGTGGGGGAAGGAAATCTGCCCGCCCTCCACCACGAAGTCCCTCGTGCCGAAGAGCTGCTCCACATCGTCGGCCACGGCCAAGGTAATGGCTTCGGCCACTTCCTCCTGCGTCTGCGCTTCGGCAGGGATGGAGGCGGTAATCTTCTGGCAGATGTCGAGCACAAGGCGCAGGCGGCGGAGGTGCATCAGGTTGCGCTTCTTCGAGCGGCGGTTGAAGAACCAGAAGAACACCAGCACCGCCACAATGCCCGCCACCACGGCCAGCGACCATCGGTTCAGCAGGTACATACCCCGCTCCAAGGCCTCGTAGCGGCTCTCCAGCTCCTTGTCCTGACGGGTGTCTTCGAGGATGTCGAGGTAGATGTTGCGGTTGTAGTCGGAGCGCTCCTTCATGCCCAGGCCTGCATACGACACACTGAGCTGGTCGCGGATGCGCGATATCCACTCGGGGGCCGTCATGAGCTTGTCCGTCATCCAACGCTGCTCCACGGCAGGAGCGTTGCGATGGTCGTACATCTTCAGGCGGTCGAGGCTGTCTTCGCACTGGTAATAATGCCGATGATGGGCGTTCACGGCCTCCAACGCCACCCGAAGCGTGTCGAGCGCCTCGCCATAGCGGCCATGCTCGTTCAGGTAGCGCCCTATCTGCACGTAGGTGCCCACCGTCTGATACACGTCTTTATAAGGGGCGAATTTCTGCAAGGCTTCCTGTCCCAGACACAAGGGGAGCAACGTGTCGGCCGCTCCGCCCAGCATGTCGAGGGCATGCCTGCGATGCTCCACGAAGCAGGCATAGTCGTCGGCCGAAGCCATCAGAGCGGCCATTGCCTGCAGGCAGCAGCCTTCGAAATAGGGAAAATCCTTCTGCAAGGCCACCCGCCACGTGGTGAAGAGCTCGTCGAAGTCGCGCAACTTCTGCCCTTCGGCTCCCTTTTCCTCCACGAGCGAAGCTGCTCCGCGGACGTAGTGGGCATAGAGCCATTGGGCGGTGTCGGCCATCCCTTCGTCGGACACCTGGCGGATGTTTTCCAACGCCTCGGGGCGTTGTTGCAGATAGTAATAGTAGACGGCGGACACGATATAGAATTCCGAACGGGCATAAGCAAGCCGCCTCCGCTCGTGACCCTCGGCAAAGAGGTCCTCGTCTTCGGCAATGCGGCTCATACGCCGCAGGGCGCTGTTGCGGTAGTCGTAGAATTCCTTGTTCATGGCCGTCCGCTGGTAGACCCTCATCAAGCCTACATCGGCCACCAGCAGCTCCAGTTCGTTCTTCGTCAGCTCGTAGACGGAGCGGTACAAGGCTTCGGCCTCCTTGAAATCCATCTCCATGAAGGCGCAGAAGGCCAGGTTGTTGCAGGCTTCTGCCCTGCCCGAACGATAAAAACGCGCCTCCTCGAAGGCACGACGGGCCGCCACACGCGACGAGTCGAGGTCGCGATAGCGCCAGGCATAGGCCTCCCCGTTGAGCGAGTCTACCCGCCCCACTTCGCCCGAAGGCGCCAGGCCCTCACACGAAGCCAGTGCCAGCCATACGCACCACGCGCAGGCACAGACGAGCTTGAATGCCACACATTTCACTGTTCTCATGCTAACAAAGCTACGAATAAATCAGTAAAAAACAGACGTTCGCCCCCAAGAAAAAACGTTTATTATCATTCGGACGGAAAGGCGCCCGTTTTCCGAGGAGAAAAAGAGGGCTTTTCCTGCTTTCCATCCCCTCCGTCTTATTTTTATACAATAAGTCTTGGCGAAATCAGCAAGAAATGCCTACCTTTGCTGAAGTTTAATAAATAGGTAACATCTATTACAATAACAATGAGCGAAAAAGCACCCTTTTTGGTATTCTCAGGAACAAATTCGAGATACCTTGCAGAGAAAATCTGCGCAAGCCTGAATTGCCCGCTGGGAAAAATGAACATCACCCACTTTGCCGACGGTGAGTTCGCCGTGTCTTACGAAGAATCCATCCGCGGAGCAAATGTCTTCCTGGTTCAATCCACTTTCCCCAACTCTGACAACCTGATGGAGCTGCTGCTGATGATTGACGCCGCCAAGCGCGCATCGGCCAAGACCATCAATGCCGTTGTGCCCTACTTCGGCTGGGCCCGTCAGGACAGAAAAGACAAACCGCGTGTATCCATCGGCGCCAAGCTGGTGGCCGACCTGCTCTCTGTAGCCGGCATCGACCGTCTGATTACGATGGACCTGCACGCCGACCAGATCCAAGGTTTCTTCAACATCCCTGTAGACCACCTCTATGCATCGGCCGTATTCCTGCCCTACATCCAGTCACTCAACTTGGAAGACCTGGTTATCGCCACGCCCGACGTAGGCGGTTCCAAGCGTGCCAGCACATTCTCCAAGTATCTGGGTGTGCCCCTGGTACTCTGCAACAAGTCGCGCGAGAAAGCCAACGAAGTGGCTTCCATGCAGATCATCGGCGACGTGAAAGGCAAGAACGTGGTACTCGTTGACGACATCGTAGACACAGCCGGCACCATCACCAAGGCCGCCGACATCATGCTGGCAGCAGGTGCCAAGTCGGTACGTGCCATCGCCAGCCATTGCGTCATGTCCGACCCCGCCTCCTTCCGCGTACAGGAATCGGGCCTGACCGAAATGGTGTTCACCGACAGCATCCCCTACTCCAAGAAGTGTGCCAAGGTAAAACAGCTCAGCATCGCCGACATGTTTGCCGAGACCATCAAGCGTGTAGTGAACAACGAATCCATCAGCTCGCAATATCTGATTTAAGCTGAAGAGGCTGAAAAGACAAAAGGAAAGGGAGTGCATCCGACGATGCACTCCCTTCTTTATTTCCAATCTGCGTTTCCGATTTTCATCCTTGGAGGGAAGCCGCCTCCAGCCCTTAGTTGCTGGAAACGATGCGCCCCATCTTGTAGGTCACCTTGCGGATGACCTTGCCGAACTTGTCCTTCTCGACAAACGGGCCGTCCTTCTTGCCCTGCTTGAAAAAGCCTTCGTAGGTATTGCCGTCCTTGTCGGTCTGTATGCCACTGCCTTCCTCCAGCCCGTCCACAAAGCTGCCCGTATAGCGGGTGCCGTTGGCCTGAATCAGCGTGCCGCGGCCGTCGAACTTGTTGTGCTTCCACTCGCCTTCGTACGAGTCGCCCGTGCTCCACTTGTACACGCCCTTTCCGCTCCGTTCATTGTCCAGCCACTCGCCTTCGTAGACGGCTCCGTTGGCCCAGGTAAAGGTACCCTTACCCTCCTGCATGCCATTCTTGAATCCGCCCACATACTTGTCGCCGTTGACGTGGTAGTAGATGCCCTCGCCCGTACGCTCGCCCTGCACGTAGGAGCCTTCGTAGCGGTCGCCCGTATGGAAGAAGTAGATGCCCTTGCCATGCTGCATGTCCTCGCGCCAGCCGCCCACATACTTGTCGCCGTTGGCATAGTCAAAGGTACCCTGACCGCTACGGAAGTCGTCCTTCCACTCGCCTTCGTACTTGCTTCCGTCGTTCCACACCAGCTTGCCTTTGCCGTTCTTCTTGTCGTTCTTCCACGAACCCGTGTAGCTCGAACCGTTCTTCCACGTATAGGTGCCCTGGCCTTCGCGCTTGTCGTTCACCCAGTTGCCCACGTAGACGTCGCCGTTGTAGTAGTACATCGTGCCTTCGCCATGCTGGTAGTCCTGATACCACAAGCCGTCGTAGCGGTTGTTGTTTACAAAGTAGTAGACGCCCTGCCCGTGCTGCTGGTCCTGAAACCACTGGCCTTCGTAGCGTTCGCCGTCGGAAAAGGTGTAGACGCCATATCCCTGGCGCTTGCCTTTCACATATTCGCCTTCGTAGGTATCACCGTTCTTAAAGACCGTCTTGCCTTTTCCGTTGGGCTTGCGTCCCTTCATTTCGCCTGTGTAGACCGCCCCATCCTTGAAGGTATAGGTTCCGATGCGGACCTCCGAGGAGAAGACGTTCTTCACCTTGCCCAGAAAGCCTCCGTTCTCCTGTGCGGAAACGGCGGGGCTCTGACAAAGACAGGCCATCGCAAATGCTATATAGATGTATCTTGCTTTCATTGTCTGCTCGTATTTCTCTTTTCACTTTAAGTGACAAATTTACAATTTATCCGCCAAAGAGGGGGAATGCCCCATGGCTTTTTAGGACATTTTTTTACCCGACACCACTTCTTTTAAATTCTCTTTGCACAAGTATTCCTGCGCCAGACGGCGGAGTTCTTCGGGGGTCACGCCGCTGATGGCGGCCTGTACCTCGTCGAAATAGGTGTCGGGCAGGTGCGACGTGTGGAGGAAAATCCAGGCGTCGGACAGGGAGAAGGCCGACTCATAGCTGCGGCAGATGTCGCCCATCATGTAGTTCTTCACCATCTGAAGTTCGTCCAGAGGCACCAGCTCGTGTTGCAGGCGGTCTATTTCGTGGTAGACTTCGGCCACGAGCGGCTCCACATACTCGTTGGCCGTCTCGGCGGAGATGGCCAGCAGGCTGTCGTCGGGATAGGAAGCGAGGCCGGCAGAGATGCCATAGGTGTAACCCTTGTCCTCGCGGATGTTGGACATGAGGCGGCTGCCAAAGTATCCGCCCAGCAGGGTGACCAGCACACGAAGCTTCGCAAAGTCGGGGTGGTGGCGGCTGATGGTGACAAGTCCCATGCGCACGGCGCTCTGCAAGGCATCGGGACGCTCGATGAAGAGGCGTTTGTCCGAGGTGGTGCAGGGCTCGAAAGAGGCGCGCGAGGGACGTTGCAGGCCCTCGCCGAAAGGCTCCGCTCCGAAGCAGGCCTCCAGCCGGCGCAGACATTCGTCGGTCACCTTGCCCGAGACGTAGACGGAGCAGCCGGCCGCATGATAGTGGCGGCGGTAGAAGTAGTGCAGCAGTTCGGGAGTGATGCGCCCGTAGTCGGCCTCACAAGCCACGCGTCCGCAGGGATGGGCGTCGCCGTAGAGGGCACTCACCAGCCCCCGATGGGCCAGAAAGTCGACCTTCTGCTGGTTTACCTTGAACTGCTGGACGTTGTTGGCCACCACCGTCGCCAGTTCGGCTTCGGGGAAGGCAGGTTCCTTCACGAGGCTCTCGAGCACGTCGAGCGTCTGGGGCAGGTACTTGTTGAGCGAATAGAGGGTAACGAAGGCATGCTCGGCAGCACTCGAGAGGTCGAGCCACGCGCCATAATAGTCGAGCTTCTCGGCTATCTGGGCGGCGGTATAGCGGCGGGTACCTTCGCGCAGCATGCGGTTGGCGAAGAGGGCCTGCAGGGGATAGCGCTGGTGCCAGCGGCCTCCCTCCATGAGGACGTCGATGCGCACCACCTCGTTGTCGCCCGCACGGAGCACGCTGAGGGGCACGCCGTTGGGCCACACCACCCGCTCGGGGCGGTGCAGGACCATGTGTTCGGGCTTGCGTATGGGAGGCTGATGGGTACGGTCGGTCATCGCGGGGCGTGTGTCTTCAGGAATTCTTCGGCACGGGCTAGGTCCTGCGGCGTGTCGATGCCGATGGTCTCGACGTCGGTGATGCCCACGCCGATCCTGTAGCCGTTCTCCAGCCAGCGGAGCTGCTCGAGCGACTCGGCCAGCTCGAGGGACGACTGGGGCAGCGAGGTGATCTGGCGCAACACGTCAACGCGGTAGGCGTAGAGGCCGATGTGCTTGTAGTAGACGTGGTTCTTGAGCCAGTCGCGCTTGTCGGCGTTGCGCTGGTAGGGAATGATGGAGCGGCTGAAGTAGAGGGCGTTGTGGTCCTTGTCTACCACCACCTTGGGCGAGTTGACGTTCTCCAGCGCCTCGAAGCCGTTGTCGGGCGTGAAGGGCTTCACCAGCGTGGCTATCTGCGTGGCGTCGTCGTCGAAGCAGGCCTTCAGGGCTTCGAGCTGGGAGGGCTGGATGAAGGGTTCGTCGCCCTGTATGTTCACCACCACGTCGTAGCCGGCGCCCACCTTGGTGCAGGCTTCGTAGCAGCGGTCGGTGCCGCTCTTGTGGTGGACGGAGGTCATCACCACCTGCCCGCCGAAGGCACGCACGGCCTGGGCGATGCGTTCGTCGTCGGTAGCCACCCAGGCGTCGTCCAGCACGCCTGCCACCTGTTCGTACACCCGTTGTATGACGGTCTTGCCGCCCAGCATGGCCAAGGGTTTGGCAGGGAAACGCGTGGAAGCGTAGCGGGCGGGTATGATTCCTATAAATTTCAAAGCTTCGTTTTTCATTTTCAATTCTCCGTTTTCCATTTTCAATTCTTCCATGCCCTGGCGGACGTAGCCGCGCTCCATGTCGGCCGGCTTGAGCACGCGGCCGTCGCACGACAGGAGGTCGAGGTCGAGGCGCACAATCTCGCGGGGCTTGTCCTGGGGCAGGCGGCCGGCTTCGCGTTCGATGGTCTTCAGGCGCGAGCGCACCTCGTCGGCACAGAGGCCGGAGTGGAAGCACGCCACCTGGTTGGAGAAGCGGCACGGGCGGTGCAGGCAGAGGGGGTCCGTCTCGCGTTCGGCCGAGAAGCGGATGTCCGCAAAGAGCTGCGCCAGCCGTCGGCGGGCCAGGGCCATGTTCTCGACCCGACGTTCGTTGCTGCCTATACTGATGAGGTATTCCATCGCGGCGCGTCAGTTGAAGAGGTCGTCCAGGCCGGTGTCGGGCGTGGGTTCGTCCACTTCCTCGTACACCTCGCCGTTGTCGGCACAGGGGTCATAGTCGGGCGGCAGCTGGAAGGTCTCGGTCTCGTCGTAACCCAGGGTCTTGTCGGCATAGACCTTGTTCATGTATTTCGTCCAGATGGGCAGGGCCATGGAGGCTCCCTGTCCGTGGAGCATGGTGTCGAAGTGGATGTCGCGGTCTTCGCCTCCCACCCAGCAGCCCGACACGAGCGAGGGGGTAAAGCCCATGAACCAGCCGTCGGCGTTGTAGTTGGTGGTACCCGTCTTGCCGCCCATGTCGGCCTTGATGCCCAGACGGCGCACGCGGCCGCCGGTACCTTCGTTGATGACGGCGCGCAGCATGACGAGCATCTTGTAGGCGCTGGAGGTGCTGATCACTTCGTTCATCTCGGGCGAGAAGGTGGCCAGCACGTTGCCCTCGTTGTCCTCGATGCGGGTCACGAGCAGCGGGGCCACGCGGATGCCGCGGTTGGGGAAGGCGGTGTAGGCGCTCACCATCTCGGCCACGGACACTTCGCAGGGACCCAGGCAGAGCGACACGCTGGGCACGATTTCGCGGTTGCGGATGCCGAAGGTGTGGAGCAGGCGCTTCAGCTCATAGGGGTTGAGCTTGCTCATGAGGTAGGCCGTAATCCAGTTGTCAGAGTTGGCCAGACCCCACTTCAGCGTCACCATCTCGCCCAGGCGCTTGTTGTTGGCGTTGCGGGGCGTCCAGGGGATGCCGTTCTCGTCGAGCAGGGTGTAGGACACGTGGCGTGCCTCGTCGCAGGGCGAGAAGCCGTTCTCCATGGCCAGGGCGTAGACGTAGGGCTTCATGGTCGAACCGATCTGACGGCGGCCCACCATGGCCATGTCGTACTGGAAGTGGGTGTATTCGGGGCCGCCCACATAGGCCAGCACGTGTCCGTTGCGGGGGTTCATCGACATGAAGCCGGCGCGCAGGAAGTGCTTGTAGTAGCGGATGGAGTCGAGCGGCGTCAGCACGGTGTCCACCTCGCCCGCCCAGCTGAAGACGGTCATCTCGTGCGGGGTGTTGAAGGCCTTCATGATTTCGGCCTCCGAGGCGCCGCCCTTCTTCATGAGGCGGTAGCGGTCGGTCTGGCGGATGTTGCGCAGCAGGATTTCGTCGACCTGCTCCTGCGTCAGGCGGAAGCTGTAGGGAGCCTTCTTGCGGCCTTTCTTCTCCTTGAAGAAGTAGCCCTGCAGCTCCTTGAGGTGCTCGGTCACGGCCTCCTCGGCATACTGCTGCATGCGCGAGTCGATGGTGGTGTATATCTTCAGTCCATCGGTATAGAGGTTGTACTTCTTGCCGTCCTTGCGGGTGTTCTTCTCGCACCAGCCGTAGAGGGGGTTGTTCTCCCAGTCGAGCGAGTCTTCGTAGAACTTCTGCATCTGCCAGCCGCGGTAGTCGGACTTGTCGGGCTTCTTGGCCGTCAGCACCGTGCGCAGGTATTCGCGGAAGTAGGGCGCGGGGCCTTCCTTGTGGTCCACGCGGTTGTACTTCAGCTTCAGGGGCAGGGCCTGCAGGGAGTCGCACTGCGCCCGGGTCAGGTAGCCGGCCTTGCGCATCTGGTCGAGCACCACGTTGCGGCGCCCGCGGGTGCGCTCGTTGCGGCGCACGGGGTTGAAGAGCGAGGGGTTCTTGCACATGCCCACCAGCGTGGCGGCCTCCTCAATCTTGAGGTCCTTGGGGTCGCAGTTGAAGTAGGTATAGGCGGCGGTCTTCACGCCCACGGCGTTGTTCAGGAAGTCGAACTTGTTGAGGTACATCGTCAGGATTTCCTCCTTCGTGTAGTAGCGCTCCAGCTTGACGGCGATGACCCACTCGATGGGCTTCTGGAAGAGTCGCTCCAGCGTGCTCTCCGCGCTGGGCGAATAGAGCTGTTTGGACAGCTGCTGGGTGATGGTACTGCCGCCGCCGGCGTTCTTCTGGAAGAGGAGGCCGCGCTTCACCACGGCACGGAACAGGGCCTTGGCGTCAATGCCCGAATGCTCGGCAAAGCGGACGTCTTCCGTGGCGATGAGGGCGTTGATGATGTGGGGCGACAGGTCCTGATAGCCCACGTAGACGCGGTTTTCCTTGCTGTACGAATAGGTGCCCAGCGTCTTGCCGTCGGCCGAGAAGACCTGCGTGGCAAACTTGTAGTTGGGGTTCTCCAGGTCTTCGACGGGCGGCATGTAGCCTATCCAGCCCTTCGAGATGGAGGTGAATACCAGTACGCATGCCAGCAGCATGACGGCCAGGAATATCCAAAGTATGATGACAACTTTTTTTATCATGTTCAGTGTTTCTTTTTTTGCTTCGGTTTAATAACATGCAAAGATACAACTTCCGGCGCAATTACGCAAGAGGGTCCCGCACTTTTCGGCGGCTGTTCAAGACCAAATACACACTATCCCGGCAGCTTGCTTGATAAACACTTTTTAACTTACACAATTACAGATTACAATTACAGTTAGATGAAAATGAGTTTCGGCATCGTTCAGATTAAATAGTATATTATAATTTTATTATATTATATA
>ENA-ORSI01002204-ORSI01002204.1-human-gut-metagenome-genome-assembly--contig:-NODE-2204-length-14605-cov-2.782337_pt1 | contig 14605 bp, 6 predicted proteins | sample MGYA00242187_ERZ509154 | MGnify/ENA primary metagenome ERZ509154 (study PRJEB26280, sample SAMEA2338627) | human gut metagenome | biome: human gut; feature: human-associated habitat; material: faeces...
CCGCCGGGAGGCAAGCACGGCCCACGTCCGTCGCCCCTTCCGGCGGTCTCTTTCCGCGCCTGACGGCAAATGCCCCCGTTCCTTTGGATGTCCCATCCAAAGGCTCAGCGTATAAGGATTTCCAATCCGCCTCCTTCTTTCATCATTGCGCCTAACGGCAAATGCCTGTACCGCCCCGTCTACCGCTGTTGAGTTCGTGTCGTGATGAAAAATATGCCGCACAAGTAGGGACGCACGGTTCGTGCGTCCGCCCGTCTCCGCCTTGAATCGCAAATCCTTGTCATTCGGACGCACGGACCGTGCGTCCCTACGAGCCAGTATCTGCACTTCGTTCCTTTGGATGTGTCATCCAAAGGCCCAGCATATAAGGATTTCCAATCCGCTTCCTAGCATTATCGAATCAGAGATTCTCATACTCCTCCTGTCCGGATATGACATCCGGACAAACGCAGCCCGGTGGGGATTTCCCGTCCGCCGCCTTTCTTCATCATTGCGCCTGACGGCAAATGCCCGCACCGCCCCGCCGTCCCTACTTGCTGCCTGGAGCGGCAGATGACTTGGCCATCCCTTAAGGAATGATGATTGCCAGCCACTTTGCATGGAAATGGTTGCATATCCAAGGTATAATCCGTATATTTGCCGTCGATAGGAGGAATCATTGCCGATGATTCCATGAATAGATGCCGATGATTCATGGAATAGATGGGGATGATTCCATGACATCCTACGAAGGGATGGCCTGGCCGTTCCCAAATGACGGACGGGGGAGGTTGCCGTCAGCTTCCACCGCCGCCCTGGGCAAACGAAGAAGTGTATCATTCATAAACAAGTAAGATTATGGCATATTACAAAAAACAGAAGTTGAACGGGAAGTGGTATCCCCGCTCCGTGACCGTCGGGACGCTGACCACCGCCGACGTCGCCGAACGTCTCTCACGCATGTCGACCGTCACCCGCGGCGACGTCTACGCCGTCCTCCTCGGGCTGGGCGAAGTCATGGGCGAGATGCTGGCCATGGGCAGCAGCGTGAAGCTCGACGGGCTGGGTACGTTCTACCTCGTGGGCCGGGCCACGGGGGCCGGCGTCGACACCCCGCAGGAGGTCAGCCCGCGCCAGTTCCGCAAGCTCTCCGTCGCGTTCATCCCGGAGTACAGCCGCACGTCCTCGCACGCGGTCGTCGCCCGCACCATCGTCCCCCGGCAGGTGCAGTGGGTCTCGCGCGACCGCACTTCGGAGTGACCCCGCGCGGCCGTGCGTAAAAAATTTGTCCCGCGCGCATCGGCGTATCACAATTTTTTGTTCCTTTACACGCGAAAATCATATAACCATTAAACAAACACACAATCATGAAAAGACTTTTCAGTTACGTGATGGGAGGCTGCCTGCTGGCCGCTTGCGCAGGCACTCCGACAGATGAAATCAGCGGCGAATTGACAGGGCTGGACACCGACAGCCTGCTGGTGTATTCCATACCGATGGGCTCCCGCGACCGCAGCGAGATGAAGGTTGATACGGTGGTGATGCAGCAGGGTAAGTTCGCCTTCAACGTGGGCGACAGCGTGATGAAGAACATCACTCTCCGTCCGCTCTTCAACCCGACGCCCGGACCTGACGGCCGTATGCCGGCTATGTCGATGGCGGCCATCCGCTTCACGCTCATCCCCGATGCTCCCGTGACCGTCAAAGGCACGATGGAAGACTACACGTTGGGCGGCTCTCCGGTGTATGTGGACTATGCTGCCGCTGAAGCCCTGCTCGACCCCTATATGGCGCAGGCCGACAGTGTGATGAAGGTGTGCATGGACATGCAGCAGAAGGGCGTGTCGCGTGACTCCATCTCTGCTGCTTACGCTCCGATGGAAGACATCCAGAAGAGCATGGAGGAAGTGCGCGAGAACTACGTGCGCGAGAATGCTGCCAAGGATGCAGCCGTGCTGGTGCTCTCCGAGATCCGCGACGTGAAGGTGAAGGCTGACCTGCTGGAGGCCATTGCCGAACCGGTGCGCACGGGCGTGATGGCTCCGCTCTATGACAACCAGAAGGAATACACTGACAAGGAACTCGCCCGCCTCGAGGCCAAGGAGCGTATCAAGGAAGGCGCCGAGGCTCCCGACTTCACGCTGAAGGACATCAATGGCAAGGACTTCACGCTCTCGTCGCTGCGCGGCGGCAAGTACGTCGTGCTCGACTTCTGGGGTTCCTGGTGCGGCTGGTGCATCAAGGGCATGCCCGACATGAAGAAGTATTATGACAAGTATAAGAGCAAGCTGGAGATTGTCGGTATCGACTGCAACGACACGGAGGACGCCTGGAAGGCTGCCGTCGAGAAGCATGAGCTACCTTGGATTCACGTGCGCAACGAGGGCAATCCCGACGTGCCCGTCATGTACGGCATCGAGGGCTACCCGACGAAGATTGTCCTCGACAAGGACGGCAAGATTGCCAAGGTTGTCGTGGGTGAAGACCCCGCATTCTATACCTATCTGGACAGCTTGCTGAAGTAATCCTTTAGGCAGAACGCATAGGACAGAGGCACAAGTACGGCGCGTATTTGTGCCTCTTCTTGTTTATGGGTCGGAAGAAAAGGTGTATATTTGCCCGCAATGAATATAGAACAGACAGAACTATGAGTGCTCCATTATTGAAAACATTCGGCTATTCCTTCCTGAGTTTCCTGAAGCACCGTGTCAACGGGGGCTTGTTGTTGATGATAGTCGCCGTCGTGGCGATGGCTGTGGCCAATTCCCCGTGGGCGGATGCCTACCATGCCTTCTGGGGGCAGCCGGTCTCGCTGCAAGTGGGCGGCTTCAATCTCTTCAGCCATCACGGCCATGCGCTGACGCTTATGCAGTTTATCAACGATGCCTTGATGGCGGTGTTCTTCTTCTCCGTAGGTCTGGAAATCAAGCGTGAGGTGCTGGTGGGCGAGTTGTCCAGCCTGCGCCAGGCCCTGCTTCCCATCATTGCGGCCGTGGGCGGCATGTTGCTCCCGGTGGGCATCTACTTTGCGATGGCCGCGGGTTCTCCGGCAGCCGATGGGCTGGCCATCCCGATGGCGACGGACATAGCCTTTTCGCTGGGCGTGCTGAGCCTGTTCGGGCGGCGTGTGCCGCTGAGCCTGAAGATTTTCCTGACGGCCTTTGCCGTGGTCGACGACATCGGCGGCATCCTGGTGATAGCCTTCTTCTACACGTCCCACCTGTCCGTGGCCTACCTGCTTGTCGCCGTGGGCGTATTGGCGGTGTTGCTGTTGGCCAACAGGGCGAGGGTCATGTCGCGCACGTTCTACTGCCTCGCAGGCATCGTCGTGTGGTATTGCTTCCTCCAGTCGGGCGTGCATGCCACGATAGCCGGTGTGCTGGTGGCCTTCACCATCCCTTCCATCCCTTGCCTGAATGTGAAGAAATACATTGCCCGCATTCGTGAGAACGTGGCCGAGTTCCCCCATTTCGACAAGAGCAGCATCCTGCTCACGCCGCATCAGATTGACGCGCTCAAGAGTATCGAGTCAGCGTCGGACAAGGTGATTTCTCCCCTCCAGTTCATGGAAGACCGCATGCACGGGATGGTCAATTATCTCATCATGCCCTTGTTTGCCTTTGCCAATGCCGGCATCACGCTCTCAGGTAGCGATGGTGCGACAGTGGGCCTGGTGACTTATGCTGTGGTGCTGGGTCTGGTGTTGGGCAAGTTTGTCGGCATTTACCTGTTTACATGGCTGGCTGTCCGCAGTCGCGTCACGAGCCTGCCCCAGGGCATGAATTGGCGGAACGTCGCAGGCGTATCCCTGTTGGGTGGCATCGGCTTCACGGTGTCGCTGTTCATAGCCAATCTCTCCTTCGGTTCGTCGGATATGGTGTTGCTCAATCAAGCCAAGTTAGGCGTGCTTGTCGGGACAGTCTTGGCTGGTTTGCTGGGCTATGTAGTCTTGAATTTCACCTTACCGAAAGCCGGGGAGTCAACAGCTGATAGTCGTAACGACTATTAAAATGTATCAACGTCTATTAAAAAAGAAAAGAGCGTCAAGTCATTCATTTTAACTTTGCCCTGACAATAGTGTCAGACAACGCGGAAGCTATTGAATATGATAAGAATAGGCTTGGATATAGGCTCGACAACCGCTAAGATTGTCGCATTAAACGAGAATAACCAGAGGATATATTATAAGTATAAAAGGCACAATGCGCAGGTGCGTGACGTTGTGCTTTCTTTTTTGGAAGAATTGGCTTCGCTGTGTGAAGGCGAGGGTGTGTCTTTGCGCGTGACTGGTTCGGTGGGCATGGGATTTGCCGAGAGGTATGCCATCCCTTTTGTGCAGGAAGTGGTCGCTGCGGCCAAGGCGATTCGGAAAGACTACATTTCCACCCAGTCGATGATTGACATCGGCGGTGAGGATGCCAAAGTCGTCTTTTTCAAGGATGGCAAAGCCATGGATTTGCGCATGAACGGCAACTGTGCCGGAGGGACGGGCGCATTCATAGACCAGATGGCCATCATACTCGGGGTCGATGTGGACGAACTCAACCGTTTGGCTTTAGCTGCCAAACAGATTTATCCCATAGCTTCCCGTTGCGGGGTGTTCTGCAAGACGGACATTCAGAACCTGATAGCCAAGAATGCCAGCCGGGAGGACATTGCCGCTTCCATCTTTCATGCCGTGGCCGTACAGACTGTCATTACACTGGCTCATGGCTATGAAATCAAGAGTCCGGTGCTGTTTTGCGGCGGCCCGTTGACTTTCATACCAGCTCTTCGAAAAGCATTCATGGACTATCTGTCTTTGGAAGACAAGGATGTCATCCTCCCCGAGCAAGGCGAATTGTTGCCCGCTTTAGGAACGGCCCTGGCTGAGGTGGAGGATGAACGAATCGAACAACTGCCTGCCATCATCCAGTGGTTGCAGACCGACCACCAGCCTGTGAACACGGCATCCGGACTTCAGCCTATCTTTGACACGGCCGAGGCTTATCGCGAGTGGCGCGAGCGGATTTCCCGCCACGGGGTGAAGAAGGCCGAGCTGGAGGAAGGCGTGCAGGATGTCTTCATCGGCATTGACTCCGGCTCCACAACGACCAAGATTGTCGTGCTTGACGAAGATTCCAATTTGCTTTATTCCTTTTACAAGAACAATGGCGGAAACCCCATCCAGACCGTAGTCGAAGGTCTCACGCGTCTCAAGGACGAGTGTGAACGGAAAGGGGCTGTCCTGCGCATCAAGGGCAGTTGTTCCACCGGCTATGGTGAGGACTTGATAAAGGCCGCTTTCCAGCTCCATTCGGGTATCATCGAGACTGTGGCACACTACATGGCAGCACAGCATCTCGACAAGCAAGTGAGCTTCATCCTCGACATTGGTGGCCAGGACATGAAGGCCATCTTTGTAAACAGCGGCGTCATCGACCGCATTGAAATCAATGAAGCCTGTTCTTCCGGTTGTGGCTCGTTCATAGAGACCTTTGCCAAGAGCCTGGGCTTTACGCCGTCTGAATTTGCCGTCAGGGCTTGTTCTTCTTCCCGTCCGTGCGATTTGGGTACACGGTGCACGGTCTTCATGAATTCCAAGGTGAAACAAGTGCTTCGCGAAGGAGCGACAGTCGACGACATTGCTGCCGGACTGGCTTATTCCGTGGTCAAGAATTGCCTCTACAAGGTGCTGAAACTGAAGGATGTTTCCGTCTTGGGCAAGCATATCGTGGTACAAGGCGGCACGATGCGTAGCGATGCCATCGTGCGGGCCATCGAGGTATTGACCGGAGCTGAGGTTTCCCGTTATGATTGCCCGGAGCTGATGGGAGCCTTTGGTTGCGCCCTTTATGCCATGGCGCATCAAGGGGAAGAGACAGACCTTTCGAACATGTTGGCGCAAGCCGTCTACACGACCAAGTCGCAAAATTGCAAAGGCTGTGAGAACCAGTGCCTGATACAAGTCTACCGTTTTGAGAACGGGCGGAAGTATTACTCCGGAAACCGCTGTGAGAAGGTGTTCAGCAATGGCGGCGCGTCGGCGGTCAAGGGGGAGAATGCCTACCTCTACAAGCGGAAACTCCTTTTCGACCGCCAGCCTTGTACGGTCAGCACGCCGAGGCTGGTCATCGGCATTCCGCGGATGCTCAACATGTTTGAAGAATATCCTTTCTGGCATACGCTGTTCACGGCCTGCGGCATGGAAGTGCGCCTTTCTGACGCTTCGAACTACGTGAATTATGAACGCAATGCCTGCATGGTGATGTCGGACAACATCTGTTTCCCGGCCAAGTTGGTGCATAGCCACATTGCGAACCTCCAGGCACAGAAGGTCGACCGCATCTTCATGCCCTTCGTCTTGTTTGAGCCTTCTCATGCGAACGAACAGAACAGTTTCAACTGCCCCATCGTGACTGGCTATTCGGCTGTGGTCAAGAGTGTGCAGCCTTCAAGTATTCCTCTCGACTCTCCGGTCATAGGTTTCAAGGATGAAAAACTTCTGTTGAAGCAATGCACGAACTATCTCGTCTCTCTGGGAGTCGACAGCAAAGTCGTCGCCGATGCTTTCCGTAAAGCTGTGGCCGAACAGCAGCGTTTCCACGAAGAGTTGACGGCCTATAACCGTCACCTGCTGGAAGCGGCACGGCAGCAAGAAAAGCTCTGCATCCTGCTTGCCGGAAGGCCTTACCATACAGACCCGCTGATTCAGCACAAAGTGTCGGACATGCTGGCAGGCATGGGCATCCAGGTGCTCACGGACGAAGTGGCCAGCATCGACAATCCGGAAATCAAGGACACGCATTTCCTTTCCCAATGGGCTTACCCCAACCGTATCATGAAGGCCGCCAAGTGGTGTGCCATGCAGGATGGGGGCGTGCAGTTCGTACAGATGACGTCCTTCGGCTGCGGGCCGGACGCCTTCATCACCGACGAAGTGCGCGACCTGCTCTTGCGCTACGGCAAGACGCTCACCCTGCTTAAATTGGATGACATCAACAACGTCGGTTCCATGAAGCTGCGTGTGCGTTCGTTGATAGAGAGCCTGAAACTGGCTGACGACAAGGAAAAGGCCAAGACGGTGTCAGCCTTCCGCACGACGCCCGTCTATGACGGCAAGTACCGTGACCGCAAGATATTGATTCCCTATTTCACCTCCTTCCTCTCGCCGCTTATCCCCTCGGTGCTCCGGATGACGGGCTATGACGTGGAGAACCTGCCGCTGAGCGATGAGGCTTCCTGCGAATGGGGATTGAAATATGCCAACAACGAGGTGTGCTACCCTGCGACCTTGATTGTCGGCGATGTCATCAAGGCGTTCAAGAGCGGTCAGTATGACCCCGCCCGTTCGGTGATTGCCATCACGCAGACAGGCGGACAGTGTCGTGCTTCCAATTATTTACCCCTGATAAAGAAGGCGCTGGTCGATGCCGGCTATGCCGATGTGCCCGTGGTCTCCCTGACGTTGGGCGACGACATCGAGAATGACCAGCCGGCTTTCAAGATAAATTGGCTGAAGATATTGCCGATAGCCCTTCGCGCGATTCTCTATACGGACAGCATCAGCAAGTTCTATTATGCCTCCGTCGTGCGTGAGCAGAGACCCGGAGCAGCCCGCGAACTGCGCGACTTCTACTTGCGCCGGGGCTGCGAACTGATAGAGAGCAATGCAAGCAACCGTCTGTTTGACAGCCTCTCGGAAGCGGCTGCCGCGTTTGACGGGATTTGTCAGGACAAGACGTTGCCGAGGGTCGGAGTCGTGGGAGAGATTTATTTGAAGTTCAATCCCTTTGCGCAGAAGAACATCGTCGACTGGCTTATCGGGCGCGGCATCGAGGTCGTGCCTCCCATCCTGACGGACTTCTTCATGCAGTCGTTTGTCAACCGCAAGGTGAAACTCCAGGCTCATGTCGAGCGGAGAAAACTGTCTGATTTCCTCATGGACGGCATCTATGGCATCGTGCGCAAGCAGATAGAGAAGGTGAATGCACGTGCTTCGCGTTTCCGCTATTTCATCCCTTTCCACGACATCTTCGAAGAAGCACGCGAGGCTGAACAAGTCGTCACGCTCAATGCGCAGTTTGGCGAAGGCTGGTTGCTTCCCGCAGAGATGATTATGTATGCCCGCAGCGGTGTCAACCACATCGTCAGCCTGCAACCTTTCGGCTGCATAGCCAACCACATCGTGTCGAAAGGCATTGAAAAACGGGTGAAGGACATGTATCCGGACATCAACATCCTTTCGCTCGACTTTGAAAGCGGGGTCAGCGACGCCAATGTGAAAAACCGCTTGTTGTTGTTCATTGATAATCTGAAACGCTGATGAACACGCCGTGTGACAAGAACGACCTGGAAGAGCGTATCATCCGGGTCGCTCGAAGCCTGTTCATCGAACGGGGCTTTGCAGAGACAAGCATGAGTGACATTGCGGCTACGGTGGGTATCAACCGCCCAGTGTTGCATTATTATTTCCGCACGAAGAGCCGGATGTTTCAAGCCGTGTTCGGTGACATCGTCCAGTCCATCGTCCCCACAGTGTTCACCATTCTGGCGCAGAAGGACAAGCCACTTGACGACCGCATCGGGGAAATCGTGGACGCCTATTATGCCCTCTTCCTGGCGCATCCCCGCCTGCCGATGTTCATCGTGCGGGAGATGAATCGCGATGCCGACCTCCTGATACGGACAGCCATGCATTTGCAGCTTCCCGAACAACTGCACGACACGTTCATCAGCCTGCGTGAGGAGATGGACAGTGGCAAGGTGAAGCGGATACCCATTCGTTTTCTCTTCTACAATTTCTACGGGATGCTGTCCATTCCTTTCCTGACGCAAGACTTCACGCACACCATCTTTTTGGAAAAAGATGAGAATATGGGCGAGATGCTGAAGAAGTGGAAAGTGTATATCATCGCACAGATGCACCACCTTCTGCTTCCTGACTGAACGGCGGCGGGCCGCTCTGACCTGGAGAACCTGGTCACAGGCATCAAACGAAAAACTACAAGAACCCGAGACTCTTCCGGGTTTGGAAACAGACTGTCGCGGTCATGGCACGTTCATGATCGCGATTCTTGTACTTTCATGATCGCGATAGTGAAGGGCTCATGTTCGCGATTGTCACACCTTCACATTCGCGATGATGAGAATGTCACGACAGACCTCTTGCACTGTACTGATTGTGAATGGTTTATCTTTGTTTTCTTTGACGTTCCGGTCTTTCGCTTGGAAGCCTCTTCCCGTGAATCCTTTCTTTTTTTGTGACATACATAAGACGCGAAAATGACAATAACCCTTTGTCTTCGTCGCCTTGTCCGCTTTCGTCCGTAAGAGTTGTTCCTCACCCTCTTTGAGCGGTCTTAACTCCGTCCGTCCACAGCCTCCTTTCGGGACACGGACGGAAAGGACTCCGTGGTCGGACGGAAAGGAGGGCGGACTTGCACCGAATAGAGGACGGGATAACTTGCAATGAATCAGCGATGACCGTTTCTTCTGTATGGAGCTTCCAATGCCTTGGTAAAAGCATGGATAATCTTTCTTTTTTTAGTAATAAAATGCTTATCTTGGGCGACAGTTAGAAACCATGAAAAAAGAACACAAGTCTATGCGACATCGTATTCAGAGAGAAATCCTTCTGCTTCTTTGCTTGCTGGCCTTCGTGCCCGTGCAGGGGCAGACCTATGAAGAGTTGTGGGCGCAGGTGGAGGCGGCCCAGAAGAAGGGGTTGGTGCAGACAGCCAATCGTTATGTGCTTGAAATTAACGGGAAGGCGCGCAAAGAAGTTAATTTTCCACAAGCGTTGCGCTCGGTTTTGATGAACTTCACTTTAATGGCAGATGTGAAACCGGAAATTCGGTTCGATTCGATGCTACGGATGAAAAAGTGGATGAGGACTGTTTCTGACCCGGCAGATAAGAGAGTGCTGCATTTGGTCTTGGGAGGGATGTATCTGAATCAGTGCAACCGTGTCTATCGGGGAGCTTCTTACACGGAAGCCCAGAAAGCCGATGATCCTTCGAAATGGGACGGACCTACGTTCCGGCGGCATGCCTTGTCCTGCTTCGACATGGCATTGGATGACATGGACTTGTTGGCCCATGTCGATGCACGGGTATATGAGCCTATGCTTGTGCCCGGTGTGGACAGCCGTTTCTTCCATGACGACCTGCTCTCCGTGATGGCGGAACAGGTGTTGGAGTGGACGACGGAGCGTGAGCATGCGTATGCGATAAACTTGTACGACCGTTTGATAACTTATTATGCAGAGGCGGGAAACCGCGATGCTGAGGTGTGGTGGAAATATGCCCGCATGTTCTATGTTCTTGAACATGATGACAGCATGACGTGTGATGAACGCTTGGCTCGTTATTATAAGGAAGTGGACACGTTGCTTGCAGAGTTTTGCGATACGGAGATTATCCCGCGGATTTATGAGGATGTCATATACCGTTCGAAAGATGTGGAGCGTACATTACGTTGGACGCAGGAGGCTGCGCAACGCTATCCGAACTACAAGCGGGCGCCCTTGTTCTTGAATGCCCTTCAGCAGTTGACGTTGCCCGATTTGACCATATCCGTTAAAGATGTGCAGACATTGGGGCTTCCCATCACTTACGAAGTGAGTTATCGAAACATAGACACGTTGCGATGGGAACTTTATGACCTTGCGGACGGACAGTTGGTCAGCCAGGGTGTCGATAAGCTCGTTGTCAACAAGGAGTCTCCGTATGCCTATCGTGACACTGTGTTAAGTTTGCCGCAGCCGGAACGTCCCGGACATTACAAGGTGCGTTTCTCTTTCCGCGATCAGCAGCAGGAGGCCAAGTTTTGCTTCAATCGGTTGAGTACATATTACCGCACGTTGCCCGACGGTCGCCGGCAAGTGTTTGTCCTCGACCGCGAAAGCGGGCATCCCGTGTCCGGCGCACGAGTGATATGCCTTGGTGGAAAGCATGATTACAAAAAGGATGAGGCCCGGAATGTATGGTATCCTTATTGGGACTGCAAGGTCCGTAGTGAAGAGACGACAGGCGAAGATGGTTCGGTCGTTTTCTTGCCGGGCAGCAAACAAGAAGATTGGGGAATCTGTGCAGAGAAGGACGGACTTGGAGTGACAGACACGTTGGAGGTGTCTTGGTATGGGGCGGACGAAGAACATGTGAGGGAAAAGTGTTGTGTTTTCACAGATCGTGCCATTTATCGGCCTGGGCAGAAGGTATCCTTCGCTGGTTTTCTTTATAAGGCATTGGGTCTTAAAGCCGATGTCATTCCTTCACGCAAGCTGACAGTCTATTTTGGCAGATTCTTGAACAATCCGATTGACACACTGACATTGGAGACCAATGAATACGGGACGTTCAGCGGTTCGTTTGCTTTGCCTGAATCGTTGCTTCCCGGTCGGTGGGAGATTCGGATTCCGGGTTTTGACAAATGTGATTTTGAAGTGGAAGATTACAAGCGTCCCACTTTCTATGTGGAGATGGATAAGCCGGATGATACGTATGCCGTGGGCGACAGCATCCAGTTGGAGGGCCGGGCGATGAATTTCTCCGGTGCTCCGGTGGCGCATGCTTCGGTACGCTATTCGGTGTCTGCTGTACCTTTCTGGTACGCATGGTTGAGAATATCCGGTGGTGGCCGGTCTTTGGCTTCTGGAGAAACGATAACGGATGCTGACGGTCGTTTCCGGGTGCCGGCCCGTTTGGTTGACATACGCAATGTGGAGGAGGACTGGTATATAACTTATTATGTGAGTGCGGAGGTTACTGCGGCAGCAGGAGAAACTCAGTCTGCTTCCCGCGTGATTCATGTAGGAAACCGTTCGTTGATGTTGGAGTTGAGCTGCAAAGATGTATGGGTGAAAGAACAGTTGAATCCTGTCAAAATCGTAGCTAAGAATCTGTCCGGGCTGGAGGTTGAGGCCGAAGGCGAATGCGTTTTTTATCGGGTGCGGACATCGGGTAAGTCTGATGCGGTGAAGGAAGATTCGGTCTATTCAGCTCCATTCTCCACGAAGAAAGGGTTTATGCCGCGTGCCGTCCGACAGTTGCCTTCCGGACAGTATAACCTGGAATTTCGCACGACTGACGACATGGGGCGTCCGGTCGTGGAACAGAAGGAAATCACACTCTTTTCAATGGCAGACCGGAAGATACCGGTCGATAAGCTGGGCTGGTACTACATCGACAAACACAAACTGGGGACAGGAGAGGAGACAACCCTCCTTTTAGGTACATCCGCCAAAGATGCCTATCTCATCTATGACGTGTTTGCGAAAGGGAAGGTGTTGGAGTCGAAACGTATTCAAGTGAACGATTCTCTCCTGACGTTCCGCATAGCTGACCGTCCGGAGTATGGCGACGGCATCACTGTCACTTGGTTTATGGTCAAGCATGGTGAAGTCTTTGAAGGTTCGGAATCTATTCCTCGCACGTATTCTGACCGGTTGCAGTTGAAGTGGAAGACCTTCCGCGACCGTTTGCGTCCCGGCGGGCAGGAAGAATGGCAGTTGCAGGTGACTGATTCCGAAGGCCGTCCGGCAGATGCCGAACTGATGGCTACGCTCTATGATGCTTCATTGGACCCGTTGGCACGTCTTAGTTGGTCATTATACACTCCGCGTCGTAATTATTTGCCTTCGGTTACTATGGGACGGGGAAGCATACGGAATAGGTCTGTTAGATTTAAGTTTGAAGTTCCGGAGTGTCAAGTGCCTGATTGGGGAATGAGCTATTGGGATGATTTGTTGTGGCGAAAAATGACCTATTTGCACAAAGGCCCTGCATGGGGAACAGAAGTGCGCAAGACACGGACAGCTTTAGGTACGACTGGATATAAAGAAGATATTGATGTAGTCTTTGATATGGTGGAAGATGTAGAAGGAATTGCGCGCTTTCGCAAGAATTCCGGTTTTGAACAGCTCGGGAAGATGATGAAAGAAGTACCCTCTATACGCAAGGATTTTGAGGAAACAGCTTTCTTCTATCCGCATCTTCGCACAAATGAGAATGGGGAAATCACGCTGTCGTTTACCCTTCCTGAAAGCGTGACCACTTGGCGTTTTCTGGGGTTGGCACACACCCTCGATGTGCAATACGGTTTTCTGGAAGGGGAAGCGACCGCCTCCAAGGAGTTCATGTTGCAGGAATACTTGCCGCGCTATGTGCGCTCGGGTGACCAAGTGAAGTTGTCTGCCCTGTTGACCAACCTTTCCGAGAAACGGATGAAGGGCACAGTGTGCATGGAGTTGTTCGACCCGCAGGCAGACACATTGGTGCTTCGTCGGGAACAACCGTTTGTGCTGGAAGGCAAAGGGCAGGCGACGGTAAGTTTCGATTGTCGGATACCGATTGCTTGTGAACTGCTGGCTTGCCGCATGACAGCCGAAAACAAACGGTGCAGCGATGGCGAACAACGCTATTTGCCCGTATTGCCCAAGCAAGAACCTTTGCTGACATCCCGCTCGTTCACATTGACCAAAGGCGGGCAACATGAATGGGCGCTTGACAGCCTCTTTGATGAGAAAGCTTTGTCACCGGATGCTGAACGGGAATTCACTTTTGAGTTCGTATCCCGTCCGGAGTGGTTGGCTGTGTCGGCCCTGCCGTCATTGCTTGCTCCGGCAAGTGAGGATGCTGTTTCGCTGGCTGCTGCCTATTATGCTTGCCGCTTGGGCGGATGGTTGTTGCGCCAGTATCCCGCTTTGCGGCGTGTTTTGACTGAGTGGAAGAATGCCTTGGCCGCTGGAGCGGAATCCAATCCCTTGCGAGCCAACAGTGACTTGACGGATGTGGTTTTGGAGGCGACGCCGTGGTCGGATGCTTTGCTTGATGAGGCTGAGTTGCAACGTCGGTTGTCCTTGTTGCTTGATGAAGAACGTTTGGACAGCCAAGCTGCCATGTATTTGAGCAAGGTTTGGGATTTGCACAATTCCGATAACGGTATTTCTTGGACAAAAGGTTGGCAGTCTAACCGGACGGTAACGGTCGTAGTGACAGAACTGTTGGCCCGTCTGCATCACCTGACAGGTGGGGCGTATGCCAAAGAGTATAAAAACAAACTCCGTTGGCTGTTGACTTATTCTGGCAGAATGTTGGATGATGAATACAAGCGTTTTAAGACATGGGAGGAAGACAAGGGTCGCCGGATGTATGTCTATGAAGTGCAGATGCACGATTTATATGCCCGTTCGTTGTTGAAAGATATCTTGGAAGACGCAGACAGTGATGCATGCACCTATTTCTATCAGCGCATGAAGACGGAGCGTGACCGGCTGACAATCGTTGGACGTGCTGCCGCTGTGTCCATAGCTTTAGCCCGTGGCGAGGAAGATGTAGCCCGTGAGTTCTGGCAGTCCTTGATGGAATACTCTGTCGCAGATGCCGAACAAGGGCGTTATTTCAACACGCCGGTTTCTATTGCCTCATGGACTGATTGCCGTATACCGACACAAGTGATGGTCTTGGAGGCAGGACGGGCATTGGGGATGCCGGAGGACGTATTATCTCCCTTCCGCCAATGGCTGATGTTGCAGAAACAGACGCAGTCGTGGGACAATCCGTATCATACGGCCAATGCTGTTTATGCACTGTTGGTTGGTGGGCAAAGTCGTTTTGATGTGAAAGATTCCTCTGCGTTGCGGCTT
>ENA-ORSI01002211-ORSI01002211.1-human-gut-metagenome-genome-assembly--contig:-NODE-2211-length-14589-cov-4.799161_pt1 | contig 14589 bp, 10 predicted proteins | sample MGYA00242187_ERZ509154 | MGnify/ENA primary metagenome ERZ509154 (study PRJEB26280, sample SAMEA2338627) | human gut metagenome | biome: human gut; feature: human-associated habitat; material: faeces...
AAGGCGCCACCGCTTGCGGGGGAGCTGTCGGCGTAAGCCGACTGAGGGGGGAACAGCTCGCGGCACTTGGCAGCTTTAAGTCGTTCCCCTTTCGTCTGCTCATTGCATTCGCAGCCACTTTCCCCGCACGCGGGGACAGCTTTTGGCTTGACGTAACGAACAAAAAGAATAACCGCCCCACGTCCAAGTTAGGCGGTTATTCCTAAATCACGATTCTTGGTCTTACCGTCCATCGGCAAGTACCTTTTTTATTATTATATCCAACCCACCCCTAATATGCAAGCGAATACTTTCACTTTCCTATGGGATAGGTTTGCTCTATCAGCTCCCAGCCTTCGTAATCGGGCGTTATGGCATTGGGGTCATCGTCGTTTACCATAATGTCCGGGCCGGCCTCGGCAAGCGAGCCGTCCACTATGTCGCAAAACACATAGGTCGCTATTCCGCCGTGGTACTGCGAAAGCAAAAAGCCCGTTCTGCCCTCATGCATATGTATGCCCGCGCTGAAGCCGCCACATTTTATGTGCCCGAGCGATATCATGTTTTCCCCGTCGCAGGTATAAAGCATCACGCTGCCGTTTGCGCCGCAGGTGTAGGCAAATATTATAAGGTCGCTCACGCCGTCCTTATTTATATCGGCAAAGCAGTAATCGCCAAGGCCATATCCTTCAAACCCATCGGGATAGGCGCTCTTTATGTCCCCGTCGTAGTAATCGGGCAGGCCGGAATCGTCCATCCAGGCATAGCTGTTTACGAATTCAACGTATTTGTCGCGGTACATTACGCCGTCTTCATCGGCGGTCTTTTCGGCGTTCATGGTCAATGCGCCTTCGGGAATGCTGGTTGGCTGGGAAACATTGAAGCTTGAATCGGGGAAGCTTGCTATAACGCTCATCCTGCCCTCTATGTTTTCCTTCATCCTTTTTACCGCGCCCGAAAGGGACTTATCGAACTCCACCGAATCGAAGGACAGCCATACGCATTTAAGATACAGCAGCGCCGCTGCGCGGCTAATGTTCGCGCGATCCGCCATGTCCGTACTTTGCTGCGCGCGGCTGTAAGCATAGCTGAAATAATCCTGAATATCCGCCAGAATGGTAACGTTCTTCATAGCGTCGTTCTTCTTATTCACCTTCAAAAGATACGGGTCGATAAGGTTTATGCCCGTTTTTACAAGCTTTGCGGGCGTAGTAAGCACAACGTGCTCCGTCATGGCGTCCGTTGCCTGCTTTGCTATCCATTCTTCGCCCAGAAGCTTTATGCCGTCCTTGATAAGATAATTCTCAAAGTCGTTATTGTATTTATCATAGCTTCTCAGCACGTCGCTGCCCATAGTATACGCGGGCTCCTTCTGCATGGAGCGCCAAATTTTGCCGCCGAAGCGCACCGCGTTGTTCACTTCCTTATATGCATCCGCATAAAGCGCGTTCACCTTTTTGACCGCATACAGCTTATTAACAACGCCCATGAAGTCCGAAGCGGAGAATTTGTAATAATCTTCGGCCTGCTTCACCGCCTCAGCACATTCGCGCAGGGGACCCGTGCCGTCCTGCCCGAAGAGAAGGTATCCGTCTCCCGGTATGGGCAGCTCAAGGCCGGTATAAAAATCATCGTATGCGCTCTGCCCTTTAAGCGTAAGATCTATCGCCTTTTCGGTATACTTTGCGCCGGATTCAACAAGTTCGCCTATTGTTTTTTCGCTGCCGCAGGGGCCAAGCACCCTAAGCAGCATGTCCTTATAATCGTCCTTATACGCCTTGCCTATATTTATGCGCAGATTCCATACTATGTTATATGCCCATGCAAAGCTTTGCACCAGCCATTTGCCGCCCATGTTTTCAAGAAGGTCGGCATTATAGGCGGAGTCCTTCATTACGCGCTCCGTTTCACACAGCAGCGAATCAAGATTGACCGGCACGGAATTATAGAGCATTTTGCTGTCGTAAGAGGCGGAAACGAACGTGTTCAGCCGGTTCATGAGGGCATTGAGATCGTATATCTTTTTGCCGTTCACGGTCTCGCTCGGGACATACTCGATATACGGCTTTACCTTAACGCCGTTTTGCCCCGCGAAGCTTTCTCCGTCCCAATCAAACCCCAGCATGTCCGCCGCTGACTCGGCCGATATATAATAGCCCTTGCCCTTGTATTCATACATGGTAACGGAGCCGGCATGGTCGCTGTGCATGTCCTGATACGGCGCTTCAAATTCATAGTATTCGTCCTGTGCCGCGCTGTACATGGGCAGAAGCAGAGCGGCCATTATGAACGCCGCAATGCGGATAAATGTGCGTTTGGTCATGGTGATGTACCTCCTTGGAAAATTTTAGCCAAGAGTGATTTAGCAGCCAAAAGGCTCCCCTCTGCGGGGAGCTGTCGAGCCGTAGGCGAGACTGAGGGGGAACAGTAAAATAGCTTGACAGCTTTGAGTCATTCCCCTTTCGGCCACTCACTCCGTTCGTATCCACTTTCCCCGCAAGCGGGGACAGCTTTTGGTCAGAGATTGAACCATAAGAATGAGAGAGTACACAAAAAAGGAGCGCATCCACGCTCCTTTTTTAACTTAATTATGCTTTTTAGCCCTTCACCGCGCCGGCTGCAACGCCCTTTATTATGTGCCTCTGGCAGGTGAGATAGAATATGATTATGGGCACAATGCTCAGCAGTATCAGCGCCATTGTAACGCCTAAATCCACCGCGCCGTAGCTGCCCTTTTGATACTGTATCAATATGGGTATGGTCATGTACTTCGTGCGGTCAAGCACCAGATACGGCAGCAGATAGTCGTTCCATATCCACATTATTTCAAGCACGCCAACGCTTATCAGCGTGGGCTTGAGCATGGGCAGCACCACCATGAAGAACGTGCGGAACGGGCCGCAGCCGTCTATGGCCGCCGCTTCTTCTATTTCCACCGGCAATGACTTTACGAACCCCGCGAACATGAATACCGCAAGCCCCGCGCCGAAGCCAAGGTAAATTATGGGTATTGTCCAAGGGGTGTTAAGGCCGACCGATTCAAGCGAGTGGCTCAGGAAGCTGTAATACGGTATATGCACGCTGTCCGCAGTTTTGGCAAGCGTAAACATGACCATCTGGAACGGCACAACCATCGAAAACACGCACATGAGATACACCAGCTTGCAGAAGCGGCTGTTCACGCGGGTTATGTACCACGCGGCCATGGACGTGCAGATGAGTATGAGCGCGGTTGAGAATATGGTTATAACAAGGCTGTAGCCAACCGCCTTAAAGAAGGGGTAGTTGCCGTAATTCATGCCCTTTATGTAGTTATCAAGCCCAACGTAGGATTCCTCCGTTGGCAGGGCAAACGTTTCCGTATTTATGTATGCGTTCGCCTTGAAGGAATTGATAAGCACGGTAACTATCGGCAGAATGTATATTATGCTTATCACCGCAAACAGTATGGTAAGGAAGGTTTTGCTCTTTTTACTGTTTCTGAATACGGAGCGGTTCATTACTGCTGCACCTCCTTTTTGCGCGTTGCATTAAGCTGAATAAGCCCAAGCGCGGCAACCAGCAGGAAGAATATTACCGCCTTCGCCTGGCCCACGCCGCGGGAATTGGAGTTTTGATAGAATGTATTATATATGTTCAGCGCCAGCATTTCCGTGGTCTTTATCACGTTGCCGTCGGCAAGGAACTCAAAGGGCTGGCCGCCGTTTAGCGCCATGTTCTGATCAAACAGCTTGAATCCGTTCGTAAGGGAAAGGAACGTGCATATTGTTATGGAGGGCATAACGCATGGAATGGTGACATGGAAAAGCGTCTGCCAGCCGTTTGCGCCGTCTATCTTAGCGGCCTCTATCAGCTCCTCCGGCACGCTTTGCAGCCCAGCGATGTATATTATCATCATGTAGCCTATCTGCTGCCAGCACATAAGTATTATCAAGCCCCAGAAGCCAAGCGTGCTGTCCAGCAGAATGCTGGTGCCGTAGCGGCTTAGTATGCCGTCGAATATCATGGACCAAATATAGCCCAGCACTATGCCGCCGATAAGATTGGGCATGAAGAACACGGTGCGGAATATGTTTGAACCTTTTATGCCGCGGGTAAGCGCATAGGCCACAGCAAAGGCAATAACGTTTATCAGTACAAGCGACACTATTGCGAACAGCGCCGTAAACCAAAACGAGTGCATAAAGGAGGAATCGCTCAGGGCCTTTATATAGTTACCAAGGCCAACGAATTTTGCGTTGCTGGTGGTTTTGAAATTGCAGAAGGAAAGGTATATGCCCTTTATGAACGGGTATACGAATCCGATTGCAAACGCGGCCACGGTAGGCAGCAAAAACAGCGGGAACCATTTGCGTATGGTGCCGCTGAGCATATTGCCGTTCACGGCCAGACTATGCCGCTTTTTCGGCTTTTTTTGTTCCATACAGACCTCCTTTATATTAAGCGAAATAAGGCGAGCCGCCTTATTTTTGATTATACATAATTTTGTGCGCTTTTTCCAGTCCTCAGCCGAAGAAATGAAATTTTCCTCCGGTTCAGGACTGGGCGGGCAAATGCCCGCCCAGAAAGAAGTTGATATGGATTAGATTACTGATTCTGATACTGTACGGCCCAGCCGTTGACGTAGGCGTTTACCAGATCGTCCCAGGAGCCGGTGCCGGCGGAGTACTGGGTCAGAGCGGCAACGATGCCGTCACGCCAGGTTTCCACGTTGGGGGTGTAAGTGAATTCCCAAGTTACGGTGTAGTTGCCGGCGGCAGCGTAATCCGCAGCGGCCTTGCAGAACACGTTCTCGGGCTCGGCAGCGCTCTTGAACGGGCAGGGGCCGAACTCGTCAGCCATCATCTTGGTGCCGCTCTCGCTGGTTACTACCCAGTACATGAAGTCCAGAGTAGCCTGGATATCATCCTCGCTGGCCTTGCTGTTAACGGCCCAGCAGTTTTCGGTGCCGGAGCACAGGCCGGCCTTTTCTTCACCCTCTACACCGCAGTAGATGGGGATCATGGTCAGATCGTCCTTGTTCATGCCAAGGTCGTTTACCAGGGTGTTGTATTCCCAGGAACCGTTCTGGAAGAACACGGCCTTACCCTGAGCAAATTCAGCCTCGGAATCGCCGGCGGTCTTGCTGGGCAGATCGCTGGGCGCGCAGGTGCTGTTGTTGATGTAAAGATCCCAGATGTTCTTGAAGTTATCAAGATACTTGCCGGTAACGGTGGCGGGCTGGGAGGTTACGTTGTCGTCACGGAACTCATAGAACAGGGGCAGGTTGGTCAGATGGCCGCTGAAGCGCCAAGAGGAGGAGCTGTCCAGACCTGCGCTGGAGAACGCGGAGAAGCCGAGTTCGTCCTTGCGGGCGGTGATGTCCTCAGCAACAGCCTTAAGAGTTTCAAAGTTGGTGATTTCGCTTACCTGATGGCCGGCCTTTTCAAGCAGGGCCTTGTTGACTATAAGACCATAGGACTCATAGCAATAAGCGATGCAGTAAACTTCGCCGTTCTCGCCGAAAAGGTTGAAGTCATCGGTGTTCATTTCCTTATAAACATCGGTGTCCTTCAGATCCAGGCAATAGTCGCCCCAAGTGGCAAGGCTTGCTTCGTTGCCGCACTGGAACAGGGTAGGCATGCTGCTCTTGTCCATTTCGGCGGTGAGGGTCTCCTCATAGGTGCCGCTTGCAGCGGTAACAACCTGCACGGGTACGCCGGTCAGCTCGGTATATTCCTTAGCCAGCGCCTGCCAGCCCTCATCGGCCTCGGGCTTGAAGTTGAGATAATACACGGAGCCCTTCGCCTCGGCGGGTTCGGTGGAGTCCACGGGAGCCGCGGTCGGCTCGCTGGTGGCGGGCACGGCGCTCGCCTCGGGAGCCTGAGTGGGCTTAACGTCGTTATTGCCGTTTGCCTGGCAACCCACCACGGAAAGCACCATGGTCAGCATCAATACGATAGCCAGAACCTTCTTCATTGTAGTTTCCTCCTAAAATAAATTTGTTCTTGTTTATGCTAAAGCGCGTTTTGCGCCTTATGCCGTGTTTAACTTATATGCTTTACGCTCGCGCCCTGTATCAGCTCCGTCTCAAGCTGAATGTGCTTCGGTGCGCAGTCCGTATCCATGCTTTCAAGCAGCAGCTCAACGCTCCTGTCCGCAAGCTCCTGCTGCGGCTGGCGCATGGTGGCAAGCGCGGGGTGATAATACTGCGCAAGCTCAATTCCATCGTATCCTATCACCGATACGTCCTCCGGCACCCTTTTGCCGGAATCCATAAGCGCCCTTGCCGCGCCTATGGCCATTGTGTCGGACATGGCGAATATCGCCGTATAGTCGGGGCCTGTGTACTCCTTTATCCTTTCATATGCGCAGGAGAAGGAGAACGGTGAAACAAGTACGCGGCTGCTTTCAAGCGTTTTGCCGTGCTCCTTAAAGCTGTCCAGCACGCCCAAATACCTTTGATGCGCCATGTTGCAGCCCTGCGTTTCGCCGCTGAGAATCACCATGTTCTCGTGCCCGCAGTCGAAAAGGTAATCAATCGCTTTCTTCGCGCCCTGCCTATCGTCCACGCTCACGCTTGATACGTTGGGCGCGTAGCCTTCCGCCGCATTAACGGTTGAGTATATGCAGGGGATGGGCAGGCGGCTGAGCATTGCGCCGTTATCCGTATGGCATCCGCCCATGAATATTATCCCGCGCACCTTGCGCTCCGCATACACGCGAAGGGCAGCAGCGGCTTCGTCATCGTTTTCGTCTATATAATGGGGCAGAAACCTGAGCCCTGCGGCCTCTATCCGCTTTTGCAGCAGCTCCAGTATGCCGGAGAAGAAAAGGTTGTTCCGCCCGCGCACTATTACCGCAACGCAGTCGGTTAAAAGCTGCTTCAGGTGCTTTGCGTTGCTGTTCGGCTCGTAGCCGTAACGCTCTATCACTTCCATAACGCGCCCGCGGGTATCCTCGTTCACGTCCGGCCGCTTGTTCAGTACGCGCGATACGGTGCTGACACCCACGCCTGAAAGCCGGGCTATCTCCTTTATCGTCATACGCGCAACCATACCTTACATCTCTCTTCCGTGCTTACTGCTCTTCAACCAGTGGAACCGTACCCGGCAACGTTTCCGGTATCGTTTCCGGATTTAATTTTAGCAGTGGTTAAAAATATTGTCAATATATAATCGCATTATTTTTGGCAAAATTTTAGCGGGTATTGACTGTTTACTCCCTCAGTCAAACCTTCGGTTTGCCAGTTCTCCATGTGAGGGAGGCGTTTGGCGGTTACCGTTAACCAAAAGCTGTCCCCGTTTACGGTGTTGTATGCTCTAAGAGACTTCTTAATCAAAGCGATTGAAAGTCTCTTAGAACACACAGGATTTGCCGGGGAGAGCAAAATCAAGTTCCCATTTTGAGAACTTGATTTCCACGGTCTATCAGGTGATTGAGAAGTATCTTACAATATAACCCCAACACTCATGAAAGGAGCGCAAGATATGAGAAAAAACGAGAAAATCACTGCTCTTTACGAGCGATTGAGCCGTGACGACGACCAGCAGGGCGAGAGCAATTCCATATCGAACCAAAAATCATACCTGGAAGAAACGGCAAGGCGGAATGGACACACCTGTTTACGCCATTTCACCGATGACGGGGTGAGCGGCAGTCGGTTCGACCGTCCCGGATTCATGGCAATGCTGGAGGAAGTTGAAGCCGGGAACGTGGACTGCATCTATGTAAAGGACATGAGCAGGGTCGGCAGGGATTACCTCAAGGTCGGACAGGTCATGGAACTGTTGCGGCAGAAGGGCGTTCGCCTGATTGCCGTAAACGACGGAGTTGACAGCTTCCGTGGAGAGGACGACTTCACTCCCTTCCGCAACATCATGAACGAATACTATCTTCGCGACACAAGCCGCAAAATCAAATCCGTATTTCAGGCTAAGGGCAAGTCCGGCAAGCACGTCACAGGCACGGTCATTTACGGGTATCTCTGGAACGAAACAAGGGACAAGTGGATTGTTGACCCCGAAGCCGCCGAGATTGTCAAGCGCATCTTTGCCATGACGATTGACGGCTACGGTCCGTATCAGATTGCATCGAAGCTGTCAGAGGAAAAGATACTCATTCCGGCAGCACACTTTGCGAAGCACGACGAGGGCGTGAACAAAAACAAGACCTTCAAGGACGTGTACGGCTGGGGTTCATCCACCATCGTTCACATTCTGAAAAAGCGGGAGTATCTGGGGCATACCTGCAATTTCAAGACCCGCAAGCACTTCAAGGACAAGAAAAGCCACTACGTCCCGGAGGACGAGTGGACGATTTTCGAGAACACCCACGAAGCCATCATCGACCAGCAGACCTATGACCTTGTACAGAAGATATGGGGAAGCGTCAAACGCTACCCCAATGGCTGGGGCGAAGCTGCTCCCCTGACGGGCTTGCTCTACTGCGCCGATTGCGGCGGCAAGATGTACGTCCACCGTGTCAACAACGGCAAGCGCATCTCTCAATATACCTGCTCGCAGTACAGCAAAATCCCGGTCGGAAAGCTCTGCTCCACGCAGCACCGCATCAATGAGGACGTTGTGCTGACGCTCATTTCCGATATGCTCAAAGCCATTGCAGAGTACGCCAGGCATGACCGAGCCGAGTTTGTCCGAGTAGTGCAGGAAGCACAGTCCAGCCAGCAGACGGCGGAAGTAAGGAAAAACCGGACGCGACTTGCCACGGCAAAACAGCGTTTGTCGGAGCTTGAAACCCTTCTCTGCAAGATCTATGAGGACAACGCACTGGGTAAATTATCCGACAGCCGATACCAGACCTTAGGAGCACAATATGACAGCGAACAAGCCAATCTGACGGCGGAGGTCTCCGCTTTGGAAAAGGCGATACAGAGCTACGAGAATCATGAAAAGGATGCCGACCGCTTCATCGCTTTGATTGACAAGTACGAGAGCTTCGATAACCTGACGATTGCCATGCTCAACGAGTTTATCGAGAAAATCCTTGTCCATGAGCGTGACCGCAAGGGAAGCCGGGAAACTACGCAGGAAGTGGAGATTTACTTCAACTTTGTCGGGCGGTTCGTCCCTCCGGCGTTCGGAGAAGCGGAGCTGACCCCGGAGGAATTGGAGGAACGCCGCAAAAAAGAGGAACGCAAGGACAGACTGCATCAGAACTACTTGAAGCGCAAAGCCAGCGGAAAACATCAAGCCTACGAGAACAAAATCAAGGACAAGCGTAAAGCCGACATCGACGCAAAGAAAGCCGCCATTCGTGCGGAGGATATTGCAAAGGGCGTGTTCGTTCCCGTTTGCCAGCTTCCCGCACGAGAACCGAAGAAAGGAGAGCAGACCGCATGAACGAACTGAAAGACCGCATCCATGAAAACGGCATCGACTATATCCTCTGCGGAGACTACTACATCCCCGAATGGCAGATTCCGCAGAACGACCGCCCTATCGGACACTATGGGCGAATGAGAAAAGCGTATCTCAAGGAATACCGCCCTGCGCTGTATGCGGGATATATAGCCCGTGGAACGCTGTTTGACCATTGCGCCGATATAAACGAACAGGCGCAGCAGCGTCTTGAGGTGATGATGGAGCAAATCGTCCATGAATGGGGAATCAAAGAGGAAATGAAGTCAACAGACCCGCTGGGCTGGGCAAGCCTGATGAATCAGGCACGGCACTGCGCCGATGAGGTCATTTTGGACGAGCTGATTTATGATTGACGGTCAAGAGCCGGAAAAAACGGAAAACAGACGACAGAAACGCTTCGGACGAGGAATGTATCGCCGGAGCGTTATCTGTTTGAAAATCGCCGTTTTCTCCAAGTCAAGAGCCGGAGAAAATACCTTGCTTACAGTTGCATACTGCGAGAAATAAGGTAATGAAAGTAGACGACCCATGAAGCGAAACCCACTTTAGCTATAGCGGAATATAATATCTGCATTTTCGAACATTACGTTGGCATTCGCCTTGAAAACTTAACATCTTAGTGATACAATAAAGGAGATGTTGTAGGGAGGTGCTTAGATGGCAGTTAGTTATATAAAATTATGGAAGCTTCTGCTGGATAAACGGCTAAAACGTGTCGATTTGAAAGAGCGTGCCGGAATTAGCAGCAGTACCCTTGCCAAACTCGGCAGAGACGATTATCTGTCTATGGAGAGCATGGAAAAAATCTGCAAAGCTTTGGGCGTGGGCATCGGGGACGTTATGGAGTTTGTGGACAGCCTCCCCGAAAAAGACGGAGGTAGTATAAATGGCTGAAAAAACAAATGCCAACATCGGCTTTGAAAAGGAATTGTGGGACGCTGCGTGTGTGCTTTGGGGGCATATCCCTGCAACTGAATACAGGAACATCATTATCGGTCTGATTTTCCTACGCTATATTTCCTGTGCTTTTGAGGACTGTCAGCAGGAGATTATTGAGAATTTACGGGCAGAGGGCGAAACAGACGAGGAATACATTCGCTCCGAGCTTGAAGAAAAGGACAATTATCTGGAACACAGCGTGTTTTTTGTCCCTCAGTCGGCAAGGTGGAGTAAAATTGCGGAGATGGCACACACTCCGCAAATCGGCAAGGTCATAGATTCCGCCATGAAAGCCATTGAGGATGAAAACCCTCCCCTTAAGAACGTACTGCCGAAGCATTATGCCAACGAAGAGCTGGATAAGGCTGTGTTGGGCAAGGTCGTTGATATTTTCACCAACATCAACATGACCGAACACGGAAAATCAAAGGATTTATTGGGCAGAACGTATGAATACTGCCTTTCCAAATTTGCTGAGAAAGAGGGCAAGAACGGCGGAGAATTCTACACGCCCGCAAGTATCGTCAAAACTTTGGTCGCCATATTAAAGCCCTTTGAAAACTGCCGTGTGTACGATCCCTGCTGTGGGAGCGGCGGTATGTTTGTGCAAAGCGCTGAGTTCATCAAGGCTCATGCCAACAAGCGCCGCGATGGGACGGAGATTGACCCGCAGGATTTGATTGCCGTATATGGGCAGGAGGCCAATCCGGACACATGGAAGATGGCAAAAATCAACATGGCGATTCGCGGCATAGATGCAAACCTTGGCGAGCGGCACGCCGATACATATACCACCGACCTTCACAAGACGCTTCGGGCAAACTTCATTCTTGCAAATCCGCCCTTTAACAATCATCCATTCCCTATTTCCAAATTGAAGGGCGATCCCCGTTTCCGCTCCAAGGAGCAGGGCGGGTTCGGCGTACCGCCGGAGGGTAACGCCAACTTTGCATGGATAGAGCATATGATTTATCACCTTGCGCCGGGCGGTAAAATCGGGTTGGTACTTGCAAACGGCGCACTGTCCACACAAACGAACGGAGAAGGTGAAATTCGCAAGAATATTATCGAAGCAGACTTGATAGAAGGCATCGTAGCTTTGCCGACGCAGCTTTTTTATTCCGTGACCATTCCTGCCACGCTGTGGTTTATCAGCAAGGATAAGCCGCAAAAAGGAAAAACGCTGTTCATCGACGCCCGAAAGATGGGCTATATGGTTGACCGCAAGCATCGTGACTTTACGGACGGAGATATTCAAAAGATTGCAGCCACTTTCGAAGCTTTCCAGAACGGAACCTTAGAGGACATGCAGGGATTCTGCAAGGTTGCAACTACGGAGGATATTGCCAAACAGGACTATATCCTGACTCCGGGACGCTATGTTGGCATTGAAGAGCAAGCGGAAGATGGGGAGCCTTTTGAGGAAAAGATGGAGCGATTGACTTCCGAGTTAAGCGAAATGTTCGCAAAGTCTCATGAGCTGGAGGAAGAAATACGAAGAAAGTTAGGGGCGATTGGGTATGAGATATAATCTTTTCACGCTCGGAGAGCTTGTGACAATAAAATACGGAAAAAATCAGAAAAAAGTTCAATCCGAAGATGGGACGGTTCCAATCTATGGTACAGGCGGTCTTATGGGATATGCTACCGATGCGTTATATGACAAGCCCTCTGTCTTGATTGGAAGGAAAGGAACCATTAACAAGGTTCGCTATGTGGATCATCCATTCTGGACGGTGGATACTCTGTTTTACACAGAGGTCAATGAGAACCTTGTAATCCCGAAGTACCTCTACTATCTCATGTCCTTGCTTGATTTGGATTCCTGTAACGAAGGAACAACAATTCCGAGCCTACGGACAGAAACGCTCAATCGGCTGGAGTTTGACATTCCCAACCTTGATTATCAAGGAAAGGTACTGTCCATGCTTGAACCTATTGATGGAAAAATTAAACTCAATGAGGAGGTAAACAATAATTTAGAGCAACAAGCACAAGCTATTTATTGTGATATGTTCATCACTAATGTTAATCCTTCATGGCAATTAGGACGCCTTTCCGATCTTATCACCGTCCGTTATGGAAAAGATCACAAGAAACTTGCTGATGGTATATATCCTGTTTATGGCTCAGGCGGCATCATGCGTTATGTGGAGAAACCTTTGTATGATAAGGAATCTGTTCTTATCCCACGAAAAGGTACTCTTAACAATGTCATGTATGTGAATAAGCCGTTTTGGTCGGTAGATACCATGTTCTTTACTGAGATGAAATTGCCAAACGTAGCGAAGTTTGTTTTTCATTTTGTAAAGAGCAAAGATCTGGCTTCTCTCAATGCTGGCTCTGCCGTTCCAAGTATGACTACGGACATACTGAACGCTATGGAGCTTTCTATTCCTGATGCGGATACCTTCTACAAGTTTGAAAATATCGTTGCCCCTTTGTACCAAGCCATGCAGCAGAATACACAGGAATCCAGCAAACTGGCTGAATTGAGAGATTCATTGTTACCCCGACTCATGTCCGGCGAGATTGATGTCTCTGCCGTTCAGCTCTAAGCCGCTAAATTATTGTTTACATACCAAACAAAGATAAAGGAGTTGAAACCATGCCGAACATTTTCGATGAAGAAGCTTATGAGCAACTGCTCATAGATCAATTTGAGGATATGGGCTACCGCCATGTGTGCGGGTATGCCGTGGAGCGAGACTATAAGGTTCCGCTCTATTTGGATGAACTATATCCGGCATTGAAACGGCTTAACCCGGAGCTTTCGCAGGACATCATCGATTCGGCGGTTGAAAAGCTCCTGGAGCTGCCGAACGCCTCGTTGGAGGATACAAATGAGCGATGCCTTCATTTCGTTCAGAACGGCGTGGAGGTTGGTTTTTGGCATGACGGAGAGCAGGACACGGAGATCGTGCGGCTGATAGATTATCAGGATGTTGCCAACAACTCCTTTGTATGCGCCAATCAATGGACGTTCATTGAAAGGGAGAATTGCAGACCGGACATCGTGCTGTTTATTAACGGACTCCCATTGGTGCTTATAGAGTTGAAATCCCCCTCCCGTTCACAGACGGACGCAAGCGAGGGGTATCTGCAAATACAACGATATAAGCAGCAGATACCGTCGTTCTTTGCCTTTAACCAAATCTGTGCAATATCCGACATGGCAACTTCCAAGGCGGGAACCATTACATCCGATGAATCCCGTTTTATGGAATGGAAGACGACGGACGGCAGCTATGAAAGCACAAGATTCGCCGATTACAGGACGTTCTTTGAAGGCTTGTTTCATAAAGAAAGGCTGCTTGACATCGTGAAAAACTTCATCTGTTTTTCCGTTGAAGGGTTGGATAAGTTTAAGATACTGGCTGCTTATCATCAGTATTTTGCGGTAAGGAAAGCCGTAGAATCCACTGTAAAGGGCGCAGATACCGATGGAAAGGGCGGTGTTTTTTGGCATACGCAGGGAAGCGGAAAATCGCTGTCAATGGTATTCTATGCTCATCTGCTCAGGCAAAGCATAAAGAACCTTACTCTTGTTGTTATAACCGACCGCAACGACCTTGACGGTCAACTGTTCGAGCAATTCGTTAATTGCCGTAGTTTTTTGCGTCAAACACCTGTTCAGGCGAAAAGTCAGGAACACCTCAAGACCCTCTTGGAGGGAAGGCTCGCCAACGGCATTTTCTTTTCAACGATGGGCAAATTCCTTGACCCAGAAAAGCCTTTTACCGACAGAAAGAATATTGTCGTTATGGCGGATGAAGCGCATCGCAGCCAATATGGATTGATTGAAAAAACAAGAATTGTTAAGAACGAAGATGGGCGAAACGAGGTTAAGATAATTGTAGGTGCTGCAAGGCGAATACGAAAGAGCTTGCCCAATGCTACGTATATTGGCTTTACCGGAACCCCGATTTCAAATAAAGACCATAGCACCATAGAGGTGTTCGGCAATTATATCGATGTATATGATATGACGCAGGCTGTGGAAGACGGTGCGACCCGCCCCGTTTACTATGAAAGCCGTGTCGTGAAGCTCAACCTGGATGAAGAAACGCTCAAAAAGATTGATGCTGAATACGAGCTGCTTGCGGAAGAAGCAGAAGTTGAAGCAATCGAAAAGAGCAAAAGAATGTTGGGCGGCTTGGATGCTGTTCTGAGCAACGACAATACAATCGATTCGCTTGTCTGCGACATCCTTTCCCACTATGAAACGACACGAGAAAATCTTCTGACGGGCAAGGCGATGATTGTTGCTTACGACCGTAAATGCGCCATGAAAATCTATCGGAAGATT
>ENA-ORSI01002212-ORSI01002212.1-human-gut-metagenome-genome-assembly--contig:-NODE-2212-length-14570-cov-2.829349_pt1 | contig 14570 bp, 12 predicted proteins | sample MGYA00242187_ERZ509154 | MGnify/ENA primary metagenome ERZ509154 (study PRJEB26280, sample SAMEA2338627) | human gut metagenome | biome: human gut; feature: human-associated habitat; material: faeces...
AAAAGCCTCTTTAAAATTGTTAGCTATAATACAACTGTTCTTCCGATCTCTAATAAAAGCTAGATCTTTAATTAAAGAGTCCGTTAAAGACTTTTTCTCATGATTACTAAGTCTGACCATAGAAGAGACCTCATCCATAATATCAATCGCTTTATCAGGCATTTTTCGATCGTAAATATACTTATTTGATAAATCAATAATACTATCAATTACAGCATCACTGATCTTTACCTGATGATAACCTTCATAAATTGGCCTAAGTTTCGTTAAAATATTTCTAACCACCTCTAAAGAAGGCTCTTTAATAACTACCGTTTGAAATCTTCTATTAAGTGCTTTATCTTTTTCAATAAACTCTTTATACTCAGCAGTGGTAGTAGCTCCAATTAAATGAATTTTACCTCTTGCTAAAGCAGGCTTTAAAATATTTGAAGCATCAATTGCCCCTTCTGCCCCGCCAGCACCTACTAACGTATGAATTTCATCAATAAATAAAATAACGTCATCATATGTTTCCAATTCTTCAATTACCTTGCCAAGTCGCTCTTCAAATTCTCCACGATACTTAGTTCCAGCCACAAAACTAGACATAGAAACCGAAACAATCCTCTTTCCTTTAAGTTTTGCTGGAACATTACCTTCTTCCATCAGACGGGCAACTTCTTCGACAATAGCCGTCTTTCCAACTCCGGCATCTCCTATTAAAAGAGGATTATTCTTATTGCGGCGTAGTAAGATTTCCATTACTCTTGATATTTCTTCATCACGTCCTACAACCGGATCAAGTTCTTTATTGCTAGCTTTTAAATTAAGATCTACTCCTAAAGAATCTACTAATAACTTACGGTTAGCTTTGACTGCTCGTTCATTAGTATTTTCACTAAATACATCATATAAAGCGTCAACATCAACGTCCATTCCAATTAAAACTCTAATAGCAACCCCTTCACCCTCTTCAAAAATAGCAAAAAATAAATCATTTGAGTCAACTCGTTCCTTACCCTTTTCTTTTGACAAAATTGCAGCTGACTCTAAAATACTTCGTAAAAGTGGGGTATAAAGAAAAAATTTACTAGCCTCTTTTCCCATACCTACAACTTTAATTAACTCATTTTTAAAAGAATCGTAAGTTACTCCATATTCCTTTAATTTCTTTATATCAAACTCATTACCATATTTTAATAAAGATAACAATAAATGTTCGCTACCAATATAAGGGTGACGCAAATTAGCCATCTCTTCCTGCATATGTACTAAAACTTTTTTGGCTTCTTCTTCAAATTTTGAAAACATAAACATTCCCTCCACTAATAGTCTATGTAAAAAGCCAAAAATAATCGATTTATTCTTCCAACAAAAAAACGCAAAATACGAATATTTTGCGCTTATTAATATATTTTTCTTTTTCCACCATCAATTAATTTTCTTGGTTATAAGTGCTATTTCCAAAACCTAGCATCAACATAAAGACGAAAGGTAAGAAAGTTAAACCAATTGTATAACCTAGACCTTTACCAAATCTTTTAGCAAGTTGATTATAACATAAAATACCTGCTACTATGTTAACTACTGGAATAAGCATTAAAATAACAAACAATGGATTCATACCAGCAATTTTCAATAAAACAATTATATTATAAACTGGAATTATAGCTTTCCATCCTGGAACAGATGCTTTAGTAAACACCTTCCACATTCCTACGATCATCATAGCCACAAGCACTACCGCAACTACTGCTAAGACAACAAAGACAGAAAGTAGATTGTTCATCACTGCCATAGTCACAATAAATACTAATAATGAAACTACTAGTAAAGTAACAAATACTTTCCAAGCATATTTCAACCAGTCTTTATAAGTAACTTCTGAATGTGACAAGCTAGTAAGAAGTAAAACACTAGTTGGTGCAATTAACATTGCAAGGCCATATAAATTAATAAACATTACATTGATTAATGGATAAAGATTAGGGTCTTCACACATCTGTGCAACATAAGTAATGACATAGTATGAATAATAGTAAACATCAACATAGAAGACACTACTTAATAAATTGAAAATGCTAGTTGTAACTATATTGAAATTATCAGTTGAAGTCATTATCCATGTACCAATTGTATTGAAAACTGGATAATGGAATAATAACACAAATACAGTACAAGCAAGTCCTGTTAAAAGTGCAGGAACAACATACTCTTTAATTCCTCCAATAAATGAGTCTAAAGCGTATTTTGGTTTTAGACGGTATACTATAGCAATGATTAAAGTAGCTATTAGTATCATTATTGAGTAATATTCTAGACGTAATGGGCTAAACCAAGTACCAAAAGCCGTAATACCATAGAATAATTTTTCAAAAATTGGGAAACCACCAATTGTTACTTCCATCATTGAAGTATATAAATCGTTAAACCAGTTAGAACCGAAGATTGAAGCCCAATCTGTCGTTCCTAAAATAAAGATTAATAAAACAAGATCAATTACGATAATAGCAGGCCAAACTGTTCTTTTGCTATTCTTTGCTTTTTGCTCATTTTCCAAAAGAGTAGCAATTGGTGCTTCTTTAACATTGTTAGCTTTTTCATCGACCTTATGATCTTTTTCATTTTTAGTTTTTGCTTTGTCTTTTTTATTTTTACTATCTTGATTGCTTGTAGCACCTTCATATTTTAAAGTTGCATCCTCATTAACTTTAAAGTTCTTATCGGCATGACGAACTGTAAAGAACAACAAGACAGCAAGTCCTAAGACATATAAAACAATTTTAGTAACTAAACCATCATAGACATCTAAGCCTAACATTTGATTAGAAATAGCATAAACCGTTCCACCAAAAATAGAACCATAAATACCAATGACTGTAGCACCTAAAGTAGCAGATAAAGCGGTAATCTTATCATACCCAAGAGCAATTATAATACTAATTAAAATTGGGAAAATAAAGAATAACCCGACCTCTAGTCCTGTCAAAGCCGAAATTAAAGAGACTAAGACTATTGTCGCTACTAGAAATACTATCTCTCTTCCGCGGAATCTTTTACTAAAAAATTCAACAATTTGATCATAAATTGTCGTCTTCTTTAAAACGCCATAGAAAGCTCCGACTAGAAGAACGAAAATTATAATGCCAAAGAATCCTGAGAACGCTTCAAAGATTATTCTAAAAAAAGTAAAAATATCAACTTGACTACGCTCTATGTCTTCTAAGACACCAAATGATGTAGCTGTAGGGAAAATGTACGTAAGTACTGCATAAAGCAAAATAACTATGCCTACAACTTTAAATAAACTGTTCTTTTTCATATTTCTTCCTCCCATAATAATTATGACACTTTCTGCTTAAAAAAGAAAGAAAAAAATTAATTTTCACGCATTTATCACACAATAAATACGAACTACGACTTTTTGAACAATTTTAGCAAATGAAAAAGCCGTCTTACCCATAAGACGACTAATTCTAATCTTTATTTTTCATGGTCGGGAACAAAATTACTTCGCGAATCGATTCTTGTTCAGTAAATAACATACATAAACGATCAATTCCGTAACCGATTCCACCTGCTGGAGGCATACCATACTCTAAAGCTTCGACAAAGTCCATATCAATATCGTTGGCTTCATCATTACCTAAGTCACGCTCTTTTAGTTGTTCTTCAAAACGCTCTAACTGATCAATTGGATCATTTAACTCCGTATAAGCATTGGCAAACTCTTTACCACCAATAAATAGTTCAAAACGATCAACAAAGCGTGGATCATCTTTATTTTTCTTAGTAAGTGGTGATATCTCTACCGGATGCCCATAAAGGAAAGTTGGTTGAATCAAAGTATCTTCAACATACTTTTCAAAGAATAAATTAATAATATGACCAACTGTCTTTTCATGCTCTTGAACTTCAATATGATGTTCCTTGGCTAAAGCTAGTGCTTCATCTAAAGACATCTCTTTTTTAAAATCAATGCCAGTCACATTTTTAATAGCTTCGACCATACTAAGACGTTGCCACTTGCCACCTAAATTGATTTCATTACCACACCAATTATAAATTTCCTTATCAAATACTTCTTTAGCGATCGTCTTATACATCTGTTCGGTAAGATCCATCATTCCTTCCAAATCAGAATAAGCCAAATAAGCTTCCATCAAAGTAAACTCAGGATTATGTTTTGGATCCATTCCTTCATTACGGAAAGTTCTACCAATCTCATAAACTGCTTCCATACCTCCAACTAATAGTCTTTTAAGAGGTAACTCCAAAGCAATACGTAAATACATATCTAAATTTTGAGCATTATGATGGGTAATAAAAGGTCTTGCAGACGCCCCAGTAAGTAAAGTTGATAAAACAGGAGTCTCTACTTCTACAAAGCCTTTTCTATCCATAAAATTTTGAATACATCTAATTATTTTTGGACGAGCAAAAGCAATTTTACGGGATTCTTCATTCATGATCAAATCGACATAACGACGACGATAACGTTCTTCAATATCAGTAAGGCCATGGAACTTTTCAGGAAGAGGTTTTAAAGCTTTAACTAAATGAGTGTACTCTAAACACTTCAAAGTAACTTCTCCCGTTTTAGTTTTCATAACTTTACCAGTTACTCCCACAATATCACCAATATCAGCTGTTTTAAACAAATTATAACTATCTTCTGAAACATCATTTACAGAAATATAAATCTGAATTTTGCCAGTCTTATCCTGTATAGTAAAAAACGATGCCTTGCCCATTTTACGAATAAACATTATCCTGCCAGCCACTGTAAAAATATCATCAATATTTTCAAAATCATCATGAGGTATATCTTGATATTTTAAAACAATATCTTTAGCATAAGCCGTACGATCAAATCTACTACCAAAAGGATCGATTCCTAAATCGCGAATTTTTTGCATTTTTTCTCTTCTAACTAATTCTTGTTCACTTAAATTTCTCATAATCTCACTTCTTTCTCATTGGTTATATTTTAGCATACTTTTAGCAAATCTCCTAATACTTTTTCAATTTCACTAGCTTTATTTAACTTAAATATTTGATTTTTTATTTCTTTAGCTTTAGGAATTCCCTTTAAATAATAGGCAATCTGACTGCGCATCTCCAAAACGGCCTGACGTTCACTCATAAAGTCTTGCAAGTATCTAAAGTGCTTTAAACACATCTTAATCTTATCAGCATCACTAGGTCTTGGAAGAACAGTCCCATCTTTTAAATAGGCCAGACACTCCTTAAAAATCCAAGGATAACCTAAAGATGCTCTTCCAATCATAACTAAATCACAACCTGTTTCCTCTAACATTCTTTTAGCATCATAACAACTTTTAACATCACCATTACCAATAACTGGAATACTAACAGCTTCTTTTACTTTCTTAATCAAAGACCAGTCAGCTTTGCCACTATAGCCTTGGGCTCTGGTCCTAGCATGAAGACAAATCGCACTTGCTCCAGCTTCTTCAATAGCTTTAGCAACTTCCACCGCATTAATATGATCTTTATCCCAACCACTTCTGATTTTGACAGTAACAGGAACATGAACAGCATTTACTACCGCTTTGACAATTTCTTTTATTTTATTAACATCTTTTAAAAGAGCAGATCCTGCCTGTGCTCTTAAAGCCACCTTAGGAACAGGACAACCCATGTTAATATCAATAATATCTGGGTGCATAATTTCCTCAACTTTTTTTGAAGCTTCGACAAATGAATCGACATCACTACCAAAAATCTGTTGAACAATTGGCCTTTCAAAAGGAGTCATATATAACAGATCAAGTGTTTTCTTATTACCATAATAAATCGCTTTATCACTAACCATTTCTGCATAGATAAGGCCACAACCCATCTCTTTAGCAATCCTCCTGTAAGCACTATTAGAAACACTAGCCATCGGAGCAAGTACTATTTGATTAGCTATTTCCACATTTCCAATTTTAAGCATTTTTTAAACCTCCTCTCCTACTTACTTAAAAGTATAAAAGATAAAACAACGTCAATTACAAAAATAATCGTTAAAGAAATTGCTAAAAACTTACAGAACTTTAAAGAAAAACGCGAGTAAAATTTAGCAAGCATCGGTGCGATCACATAAATAATAACACAGCCACCAAGCGAAAACGCTAAAATTCCCTCAAAGCAGATCCGGCCGTCTAAATTTAGGAAATAACCACTATAATCCCACCAACGGGTATGAAATAAAACCTCTAAAATCAGCGAAGTGAAATACTCTAAAACAGAACAGACTAAAATAGCCAAACCAAAAGTTACTGCCGGTTTATCAAAATATTTTTTCAAAAGAACTAATAACGCGACACAACCACTACCATAAATTGGTAACCACGGTCCAAATAAAGTGCCACGATTAACCAGAACTCCTGTACTTAAAAAAGTAAACAGAACTTCCCAAATAAAACCACAAATAGAAAAAGTAAAGAAAAGTAACACTAAAATTACCAAACTATAATCTTTTTTAATTTGCATTCTAAGCCATTTACGCTCTTTTTTCTCCTTAAGGAAATAATTTTTATCTGGATAAGTAGTTCCTTTTACATCTAATCCTAAATTAGTATCACAAAGACTCATTTTGACTTCGTCGTAACTAGATTTGCGAATTTTTAAATAAAATTGAGCATAAACAGCAGAACGATAAGCGTTAAAATAGAAGAAATTCGATAGATTAAAAGTAATAAAGCCCAGTACTACCCAACCAATAAAACTAAGATCCATCACAAACATACGCCATTTATTTCCATCCATCATCTTTTTAGATAATGCAAAGACCTCTTTGTGTGATAAAGAAGGATTTTCTGCTAAGATATAAGGTACCATAAAATAAGAATATCTTTTAACAAAAAAACCGACTATTGTTAAACCCCATAGTAAACATAGTATTTTTTGAATAAACATATTATAAATAACATTCCAGGTTTTACCTACTCGATAAGTAAAAAATACTCTATCACCAGAAGTCTTAGGATAACTAGTATTTTCAATAAAGAAACGTGCTTCATTAACTTTTGCCGGTTGGATGACTAAAAAATAATAGAGGGTGCTTAATAAAGCCAAAAGCACCAGTACTAAAGCCATATCCCAATTATGAAGAATAATAATATTATAACCAGCGTGAAGGACACTGAAAATATAGGATCCTGAAGCTGTAAAAGTATTAAAACAAAAAGCAAGCGGATCTTGAACATCTTTAGGAAGGTTTATTTTAGGACCAATATCAAAATGCTTCATAAACTCTCCTAAAACAGCTGAGTTAGGTAATTGACTATGGTTCTCACCAAAAATATCTTCAGTTATAAAACGGGTGGAAAATGAAGAAAAAGAAAAAACATTATAACGGTAGACACTACCAATTAAAATTGTTATTATAAAACAGACAAAAATAGAACGCCAATAATTGCGATGAAAAGTCTTTCTGGCTGCTTGTTTTATTTCCTTTCTACTCCACATTTATATCACCTTTAGCAATCAATAAAATTATACCAAAAAGTAGAAGAAAAAAGAAGGGCTATTTTTCAAGCTCTTCCTTTAGTTCTTCTTTAGTCATTTTAGTATAGCCTTTGATTCCACGATCATGAGCTATTTTCTTTAACTCCTCTAAAGACATTTTTTCATAATCTTCGTTAGGCATCTTCTCATATTTAACTAAATATTCGATCTGCTCTTGAGTTAAAGTTTCGTATTTTATTAAGTTTTCAGCAATTAAGTCAACTAACTTTTTATTTTCCCTAACCACTTTTTCAGCTTCTTTATAACATTCATCAATAATTTTTCTAATTTGTTGATCTATTTCAAAAGCCACTTGATCAGAGAAGTTACGCGTTTTATTATAATCTCTTCCTAAGAAGACACTTGACTCACTCTGCTCTAATTGAACTGGACCAAGCTCACTCATACCATACTCACAGACCATCGCACGAGCTATTTTAGTCGCACGTTCAATATCATTAGAAGCACCAGTTGTAATATCATCAAAAACATACTGTTCTGTGACACGACCTGCTAACAAAGTAGAGATTGTTTGAACAAGTTCTTTTTTAGTAGTGTGCATCTTTTCTTCATCATTCTGGATATTAGTATAACCACCAGCCATACCACGAGGAATAATTGTAACTTTTTGAACAATGTTAGATTTCTCCAATTTTAAGCCTACCACTACATGACCAGCTTCATGATAAGCAGTAATCTTCTTATCTTCTTCACTGATCTGTCTTGAAACTTTAGCAGGACCCATTAAGACACGGTCATGAGCCTCATCGATCTCAGCCATTGTTATTTCATCTTTATTCTTTCTAACAGCTAATAAGGCAGCTTCATTAAGCAAGTTTTCCAAGTCAGCTCCTGAGAAACCAGAAGTACGCTTAGCAAGATAATTAAGTTTAACATCAGAGCCTAAGATTTTATTACGAGCATGAACTTTTAAAATATCTTCTCTTTCATGAACATCTGGTAAATTTACCATAACCTGGCGATCGAAACGACCTGGTCTTAATAAAGCAGGATCTAAGACATCTGGACGGTTAGTAGCGGCAATAATAATAATTCCTTCATTAGCTCCAAAACCATCCATTTCAGTTAATAACTGGTTTAGAGTCTGCTCACGTTCATCATGACCACCACCAAGACCTGTACCTCTTTGGCGTCCAACTGCATCAATTTCATCAATAAAGATTAAACATGGAGCAGTCTGTTTAGCTTGTCTAAACATATCTCTTACTCTACTTGCACCAACACCGACAAATAACTCAACGAAGTCAGAACCACTAATATAATAAAATGGTACACTAGCTTCTCCAGCCACAGCACGAGCAAGTAAAGTCTTTCCTGTTCCAGGAGGACCAACTAATAAAACACCCTTAGGAATACGAGCTCCCAAACGTTGGAACTTCTTAGGATTTTTTAAGAAATCAACTAATTCCTTAACTTCATATTTTTCTTCCCTCAAACCAGCAACATCAGCAAAAGTAACTTTATTTTTATCAGAATGTAACTTAGCTTTACTCTTACCAAAATCAAATGATTTATTAGCACCACCAGCTTGCTTAGTTAAGAAAAAGAAAGCAAAACCAATAAGTAAAATTAAAGGTAAACTATTAATAATATAGATAAACCACGTATTAGATTCCGGATCTTTATTAACAACTAATTTAAACCCTTGCATCTCTGCTTTATCCATAATATCTGAAATAAAAGACTCAGATAATGGTGCACTAAGCTTAAAGGTCTCATTCTCTTTATAATTATTTAACTTTCCGGTAAGCTCATAGGTATAGGCACTACCTTTTGGCGTAACTTCAAGCTCTGTAATAAGTCCATTATTAAGATTTTTAACAAACTCATCATAAGTAAATTCATTTACCTTTTGATTTAACAAAGTAAATAGAAAATAAACTCCGATGAAAAATATTATTATAAGTACATAAGATAAAATATTTCTTTTAACATTTTTTTGTTTCATCAATTAACCTCCTCATTCACAATACCTAAGTATTATATCACATTTTTTATCTTTAGGAATATCAAATTTTGACTTTTTAAGTCCTGGCACCCAAACAATCTTTCCAGTAGAATCAGTGACGATCGGCCAAAGGTCACGCTTACTCTTAGGAACTTTAGCATCAATAAAAATATCTTTAATTTTCTTAGTTCCTGCTGAACCTTTAATAGCCATCCTATCTCCTGCTCGCCTAGTGCGGACAATAAGTGGAAAAGAGACACTAGAAGCACTTAGACGACAGTAATTATTATCACTTTTAACATTATCTGAAACTATGCAAATAGCTTTACCATCAGGTAATTTAACATAATCACTTATCTCAATTTCATAATTATCGATAAGGGTAGTCTCTAAAGAGAACAATAAATTATTATATTCCTTTACAACTACAATATTATTTGGCAAAGAAATGCGCGCGTTAGCTTTATTAGAAAAAATTAGCTTTTTAATTAAGTCAACATGAGCATCTCTTATTAAAATCAAATCATCCGGATAATATTTCTCCAAAATATAATAAATTATCTTATTCTGTAACACTTCATCTAGTTTTTTAAATTCTAAAATATTTAAAGAGCCATTACCATCATAGACATTAGATATTATACCAGCAGTAATCTTATTTATGTATTTATCATACATAAGAAGTGTATTACTATATTTTAAAAATTTTTCATGTACTCTACTATCTTCTATTTTTAAAAAAGGAATAATTTCCTTACGGTATCTATTTCTGGTATACTTTGAAGAACTATTAGAAGCATCCAAGACATAAGGAACATCCAAAGCCTTAAGATAATCTAAAATATCTTGTTTAGTAACAGTGATAAGCGGTCTTACTAAAGTATAATTATCCTTCTTTACTTCTTTAGCAAAGCCACTATAACCAACCAAGGTTGAACCTCTTACGATTCGCATTAGAATCGTCTCCATTAAATCATCGCCATGATGCGCAGTCATTAAGTAACTAGCATTATATTTGAAAACTAATTCCTCAAAGAAATGATAACGAATATTTCTGGCCTCGTTATGAAAATTATCATCGCCATATTTACTTATGACCATACTTTCAAAAATTACATGGTTCTTCTTGCAGTAATCTTTTAAAAACAAAAGTTCTTCTGCACTTTCTGGACGAATGTTATGATTTACATGAGCACAGACAATTCGTAAATTTTTTTTTGATCTAAACCCTAATAAAATATTTAGCAAAGCCATTGAATCTGGTCCCCCGGAACAGCCTAAAACCACAATGTCATCACTCTTTAACAAATTATCTAAATAAGTAAGAACACCTTTCAAACTAACACCACCAACCAGATAAATAGACTTCAAAAAATTATATTATACTAAACAACACAAAAAAGCAATAGTAACAACCACTATTACTTATTTTATTCTAAAAATATATTCATTCTTCTTAGAGTACAAATATTTTTCTCTTGCATATTTCGCTACATATTCAGGATCTTTGAGTTTATTAACTTCAACTTTCAAAGCCTCTTGTTCATCTTTAAGCTCCTCAAGCTGGGAAGATAAAGCAACATTTTCTTTCTTTTTCAAAGTAACTTCATAAAATATCGATCCTAAGGAATAGATAATATAACCGCATATTAAAAAACATAAAGTAGTCAAAAGTAAAACTCTTCGTTTTTTAACTGGCATTATCAATCTCCTCCTTATACTAAATAATAACAAAAATTATAACAACAAGCAAGAAAACATTCAAAAGATTACTTCTTTTGACACTTTTTAGACACAAAAATAAAATAAGCTAACAAAAATCCTAGCAAGAAAGAAATTAATAAATAAATATGCAGTTTAATATTATTAATTAAATACAAAATAAAAAGATACAAGAAAATATTAACGATACTAAAAAGTAAATTAAAAACTACTCGATTTATAACTTTGCCATAAAGTAAAAACTTCCTTAAAAAAAAGAAAGAAACAAAATACCCAAAACCATAGAAAAAAGAAAAAAGAAATGCTAAGACCTGCTCTTGTAAAATCATTTAAATAATTTATCTAAGAGGCTACTTTTATTTTCTTTCTTTTCATCTTTATTACTGTACTGCAAAGAATCAATTGTCCCTTTAATAGAAACTACTCCGTCCTTAGTATCTAATTTTAACATCTCTAATCCTTGACCTTTGATAGTCAAATTACCCATATTTGTCTCCAAAAAAAACTCTTCATCATCAAAATTAGCTATTTTTACTACCCCAGTAATATAAATACTTTTTCGTTCATTAAGATTAATACTATGATTGTAACTTAAATTTTCAAATCCCTTTTCCATAAATAACCTCCCATTAAATAATACGCCAAAAATAGGAAAAAAGACCTATAAAGAAAAGTAAAAAAAGCAAATATAAAAACAGTACCTTTGCAAGTACTGTTATATCATACTAAAACTTGTTTTCAACTATCTATTACTTATTAAAGTTCGTAAGTTCGTTAGTTTGATGATAATTTCAAACAGCAAATTTCTTACTCAGCAGTTTTATACGCTTCTAGAATAGCATTTTCAAACATAGTACGTGTTTCAGGATTGATAGGATGTGCTATATCACGATAGCCACCTGATGCAGTTTTTCTGCTAGGCATTGCGATAAATAATCCGTTTTCTCCATCGCCTTCAATAATACGAATATCATGAACAGCAAAGCAATCATCAAGTAAAACTGATGCAATTCCTTTCATACGAGATCCTTCTTTTTCAATTTTACGTACTGTTACAGATGTAATCTTCATTTTTGGTCCTCCTTCGGAAGCAGACTGCTTCTAATATAATTTTATATTACAATATGCTAAAAGTCAAAATAATTTTAACATTATTTACTGCAGTTAAAAAAGTCCTCAAATAAGTAATAGAAGTAACATTTATAGAATAAAGACCAAATAATTTAAATGGCCTTAATTTGCAAAGTACCTACTAAGACGTCAGCATAAGAAAAAGACTTTAAAATATTACTATCAGAAGGTTTGACAACAAAAACAGCCTTATAAACTGCCACAATAGTACCAGTAAACTCTTCAACTTGATTGCGGCTGCCATTATAACGAAACTTTAAAGGACTATCCTTATAATAGAGCAACTTCTCTTTAATTTTCTCAATTGTCATCTTGGATACCCCACATACATAGTCCCATTAGTAATAATACCACCTATACCATCTTTACCATACTTAGTCTTATTAAGAATATTAAGCAGATCAATCGGTTTACTTTTATTAGATAAACTAATACTAGAGGCAACTATCGCCGGATCTAAAGCATGAATATTAATCCTTTTAGGACTAGAAGCAAAATTAGCGCCAACTTTAATTAATTCTTCATAATCAGACTGACATGCTCCAGCGATGATAATTAATTTTTCATGATCTTTTTCATACTTTCTAGCCTCTCTTACTGCCTTAATAAAATGTTCACTATTTTTATAATTAGTTAAATCACTATAATTATTGTCATTTTTATTATAATAAGCATCGTGGCCCGTAATTACTAAGACATCAGGATGAATATCTTCTAAATACTTTCCAATCTCTTTAGAAACATTTTTTTCATCGATTACTAAACCAAAAGATAAAATATTCATCTTTTTATAAAAATCCATACATCTTTCCATATATTCACTATCTGAATCCACATGTAAAACTCGCCCAGGTAGATAGAAATACTCATCACGATCTAAATTGGTAATATCAGCCATCCTCACCAAAAGATCTCTGTCATCTTTCTTTAGTTCTTCTTCACAGTTTTCACATAAAGTAAGATCTTCTAATGGCGAATCTGCTATTAAACGAACATTATAGCCCTTTAAAAAGACAATATTATCTTTAATATCCGTAATTCTAAACACCATATCGTGATTGTGAGATTTTCGGGTAACTAAATCTCCAATTTTAAAAAGCATATAATCCCTCCACCAGATTATATGCTTAAATTATTAGCAATATCACAATATATTTCTTTACTAAGTTTATATGGTCTTACTTGCAAATCATAGTGATATTTAGCTAAAACCTCACTAATCTTAGTCAAATCATAATCTTTTAAATTATTTTTTAAAGTCTTTCCTTTATACTTAAAACTATCTTTAATCAATTTTTTAAATAAATCCAAATCTTTAACTGGTAATAATTGTTCATTACGAGTCAAAGCAAGCACTACACTATCAACTCTAGGAACAGGATAAAAATTACCGCTTGGAACTGTCAAAATCTTTTTTACCTGGTAATAATAACGCATCAACACTGCCAAAGAACTGTAATCTTTACTACCTACTGAAGCCATAAAACGCGAAGCAGCTTCTTTCTGAAGCATTAAACTAATATAGTAAACAGGCTCTTTAAGATTCAACAACTTCTCAATAATAGCAGTCGTTATATAATATGGAACATTAGCTATAACATAGATCTGATAATCAGGATAATCTTTTAGAAAAGAAAGATCACTTTTTAAAAAGTCCATAAAGTAAAGAGTGTAATTATGATAGTTAGCTTTAGTTAAACGATCATTTAAAATTGGTTCTAAATCTTTATCGATCTCAAAACCAAAAACATGATCAAAATTAGCACAGAGCAGTTCCGTCAAATTACCACTGCCACAACCAATTTCTAAAACAAGACATTTTTCTTGCAAAGGAATATTTTCAATAATTTTATTTAATACTTGGCGATTTACTAAAAAATTTTGACCATATTTCTTTTTAAATTTAAAATTTTGCATAACAACACCACTTAAATTCTATCAAAAAAAGAAAAAATGAGCAAGTTTACTACTTACTCATTGCTACATCAACATCAATTTTGTCAGCTTTTCTAGCTTCATTAGTTACACCAGTAGAGTTCTTTAGATTAGTTTTCTTATCCTTACCCAAGAAAGAAGCAATTATTAATAATAAATTAGAAAAAGCTAACAAATAAAGCATAATCTTAATAAAAGATAAATTATCTGCTAAAAACAAAGTATTATAAGAGACACCATACTTTTCATATAGTAACATATTAGTATCGAACATCGCACGATAACCAATAGTAATAATAGCTACAAAAACCAT
>ENA-ORSI01002217-ORSI01002217.1-human-gut-metagenome-genome-assembly--contig:-NODE-2217-length-14540-cov-2.571833_pt1 | contig 14540 bp, 7 predicted proteins | sample MGYA00242187_ERZ509154 | MGnify/ENA primary metagenome ERZ509154 (study PRJEB26280, sample SAMEA2338627) | human gut metagenome | biome: human gut; feature: human-associated habitat; material: faeces...
CTGGAGCACCGTGCCTGTGATGATGTCACCAATGCGCTGCGAGAACTCCTCGTAGATCTGGACGCGCGCGGCGTTGCGCACGATGGCCTTGATCTCGGCCTTGGCGTGCTGGGCGGCGATGCGGCTCGTGTTCTTGGGGGTGACGTCGATCTCCTCGAACTCGGTGAAGTTGCCCTCCTCGTCCATGGAATCGTCAATCGGCTCCAGACGGTAGACGTAGATCTTGCCGGTGGTGCGGTCGATGGTCACCTTGGCGCCCCACTCAAGATGCAGGATCTCGGCATAGCTCTTGGCGAGCGACTGCTCCAGGCGGTCGATCAGGTAGAGCTGGTCGATGTGCTTCTCCTGGCAGAGGAGCTCGAGGGCTTCCATCATCTCAGAGGCCATGGTTATCCTTTCCCGCTTACCTAGACGCGCCCGACGCGGAGAAGTCGGGCTTGATCGTGCACTTCCTGATGTCTTCGAGGGCGAGCTCGACGCTCTGCCCGTCGCGCTCGACGCGGGCATAGTGCCCGGTGGAAACATAGTCGAAGCCGTGGTCGAGCGCCCAGTCGAGCATCGCGCCGCCAACGCCCTGTAACGCGCGTGCCAGCAACAGTTCGTTCAGCGTGCCGGAAAGCGCGCAAAACAGTGAACCGAGAGTAAACAGCACGATGGCGGTAAAGAAAATATTGCGCACGCCGACTTTGTCCGCCAGCCAGCCGCTGGCGGGCAGCATCACCGCCACGGTCAGTACATAAGAGACAATGACCATGTGCATATGCAACGGACTTTCCCCGAGGCTTTGCGCCATTGAGGGAAGCGCGGTGTTAACGATGGTGGTGTCCAGCGACTGCATAAAGAAGCCGAAAGCCACAATCCACAATTGCCAGCGGGTGCTGTCGGGAAGATCTGTCATTTACTCGGTTACCGTTTGTTTAGGTTTACGCGAAAAACGCAGCCGCAGACGGTCGAAAAAGAGATACACCACCGGCGTGGTATACAGCGTCAGAAGCTGGCTCATGACCAGACCGCCGACAATGGTGATCCCCAATGGTTGCCGCAACTCCGAGCCGTCACCGCCCGACAATACCAGCGGCAGCGCACCAAACAGCGCCGCCAGGGTAGTCATCATAATCGGGCGAAAACGCAGCAGACAGGCCTGGAAAATAGCTTCCTGCGGCGTCAGGTTACCGTGCCGTTGGGCTTCAAGCGCAAAATCGACCATCATAATGGCGTTTTTCTTCACGATGCCGATTAATAACATGATCCCTATCAGCGCAATTAGGCTGAACGGGGCATTGAACAGCTCCAGCGCCAACAGCGCTCCGACGCCCGCCGAGGGTAGGGTGGAGAGAATCGTCAGTGGATGCACATAACTCTCGTAAAGGATACCCAGTACGATATATACCGTGGCGATGGCGGCGATAATCAGGATCACCTGTGAGTTCATCGTCTCCTGGAACACTTGCGCTGTTCCGGCAAAACTGCCGCGCACCGTCGAAGGCACACCAAGCTGGGTCATTGCGCGATCGATCGCCGCACTGGCGTCCGAGAGCGATTTCCCGGTCGGCAGGTTGAACGAAATGGTCGAGGCCGCCGATAATCCCTGATGATTCACCGACAGTGGAGCGTTCGCCGGTTGCCATTTAGCGAAATACGACAGCGGGATCGCTTTTCCTTCGTTATTGATAACGAACATTTTTTCCAGTGCACTGATGTCCTGGGTATAGCGCGGATCAACTTCCATCACCACTTTGTACTGGTTCATCGGCTGGTAAATGGTCGAGATTTGCCGCTGACCGAAGGCGTTATTTAACAGGCTGTTGGCGGCTTGCACGTCAATTCCCAATCGCGCCATAGTGTCGCGATCGTAAATAAGGTTCATCTCCGCGCCATTATCTTCCTGGTCGGAGTTAACATCAGCCAGCTCTGGCAATGTCGCCAGTTTTTTGCGGATTTTTGGCTCCCATTCGCGCAGTGCCGCCAGATCGTCGGACAATAATGTGTACTGGTAGCTGGCGTTAGCCTGACGTCCGCCAACGCGAATATCCTGTACCGCCATCAGGAACAGATTCGCTCCCGGTTCTTTCGCCAGTTTTTTACGCAAGCGATCGATAATCTGTTGGGCCGTTTCGCTCCGCTCGCCGCGTGGTTTAAGGGTGATAAACATCATTCCACTGTTCACCCGTGAACCGCCGGTAAAGCCGGTGACATTATCCACCGCCGGATCGTCACGGATAATTTTCATGAAGTCCTGCAACTTACCGCGCATCGCCTGAAACGAAATACTCTGGTCAGCCTGTATCCCGCCCATCAGTACGCCGGTGTCCTGCTCCGGGAAGAAGGTTTTCGGGATCGAGATATACAGCCAGATATTCAGCGCAATGGTGCCAAGCAGCACCACGCCCACCAGACGGGTATGATTGAGCACCCATTTCAGCGATTTGCCATAGCCTTGTTGCAGGGCTACCAACATGCGACCAAAGCCACGCAGTCGCTTTTGCTCGCGCGGCTTGCTGGCTTTTAGCATCCAGCCGCACATCATCGGCGTTAACGTCAGGGAAACCAGCAACGAAATACCAATGGCGACAGAAAGCGTCACGGCAAACTCGCGTAACAGGCGACCCGGCAATCCGCCCATCAACAGCAGCGGCAGGAACACCGCCACCAGTGACAGACTCATCGACAGCACCGTAAAGCCGACTTCGCGAGTACCTTGTAGCGCGGCCTGTAGCGGTTTCATCCCTGCCTCCAGATGACGGGCAATGTTTTCCAGCACCACGATGGCGTCATCCACCACAAAGCCAGTGGCGATGGTGAGCGCCATTAACGAAAGATTATTGAGACTGAAACCACACAGGTACATCGCCGCAAACGTACCAATCAGCGAAACCGGCACCGCAACGGCGGGAATAATGGTGGCGCGACCCGAGCGCAGGAATAAAAAGCCCACCAGAATGACCAGCGCCACCGAGATAATCAGCGTCTGCTCAACCTCTTCCAGCGACGCGCGGATAGTAGGGGAGCGATCCTGGGCAATTTGCAGATCAATTGCTGCCGGGATGGTGGATTGTAATTCCGGCAGACGGGCGCGGATGCTGTCTACCGTCTGGATAATATTGGCTTCCGGCAGCTTGCGGATCATCAGCAAAATGGCCGGTTTGGCGTTGGTCATCCCGGCGTTGCGCACATCCTGCACCGAATCGGTCACCGTCGCCACATCGCCCAGACGAACCGCGCCGCCGTTGTTGTAATGAATAATCAGCGGCTGATATTCAGCGGCGGTTTTCAGTTCATCGTTAGTCTGGATCTGCCAGCGGTGAGTGCCATCTTCCAGTGCCCCCTGTGGTTTACGCACGTTGGCATTGCTGATGGCGGTGCGCACATCGTCCAGCGACACGCCCTGATTAAACAGCGCTTGCGGGTTCAGCCCGACGCGTACGGCGGGCAGCGAGCTGCCGCCAACATCGACATCACCGACACCGTCGATTTGCGAAATCGTCGGAGCCAGCTGTGTCGAGGCGAAATCGTACAGTTCACCCTGCGAATAAGTATCGGATGTCAGCGTGAGGATCATAATTGGCGCATCCGACGGGTTCGCTTTGCGATAGGTCGGACGGCTGGGCATCCCGCTGGGTAGCAGACTTTGCGCGGCGTTGATCGCCGCCTGCACATCGCGCGCTGCGCCGTTGATATCCCGGTCAAAATCAAACTGCAAAATAATGCGCGTGCTGCCGAGCGAACTGCTGGAGGTCATTTCGCTGACTCCGGCAATGCGCCCAAGTGAGCGCTCCAGCGGCGTGGCAACGGAAGACGCCATTGTTTCTGGTGACGCACCGGGCAGCGAGGCGCTGACCATGATCACCGGAAAATCGACCTGCGGCAGCGGGGCGACTGGCAGCATACGGAAACCCAGTATGCCGCACAGGGTAATGGCGACCGACAGTAAAATCGTCGCCACCGGGCGGTAAATGAAGAGGGCAAAAAACTTCACTTACGCCTCCTCTTCATGACGGGCAAAGCGGCTTTTGGTCCACAATGCCAGACGGTCGAACAGCAGATAAATCACCGGCGTGGTAAACAGCGTCAGCACCTGGCTGACAATCAGACCGCCGACCATGCCGATACCTAACGGACGACGCAGTTCCGCGCCGACCCCGGTACTCAACATCAGCGGCAGCGCACCAAGCAGAGCCGCCAGAGTGGTCATCAGGATCGGACGAAAACGCAACAGACAAGCCTGGTAAATAGCTTCGCGCGGCGACATGCCTTGCTCGCGCTCAGCAGCCAGCGCGAAGTCGATCATCATGATGGCGTTCTTCTTCACGATACCGATCAGCAAAATAATGCCGATAATGGCAATCACATCCAGTTCGCTACCGGCAATCATTAACGCCAGCAGCGCGCCGACCCCTGCGGTGGGTAGCGTCGAGAGAATGGTGATCGGGTGAATAAAGCTCTCGTACAGAATGCCGAGCACGATATACATCGCCACCACCGCCGCGACAATCAGCCAGACAGTGCTGCCCAGCGCCGACTGGAAGGCGAGGGTGCTGCCCTGGAACTGCGTGGTGATATCCACCGGCAGATTCAGCGTCTTCTCTGTGTCCATAATCGCCTGCACCGCATCGCCCAGCGAATAGTTATCCGGCACGTTAAAGGAGATAGTCGTTACCGGGAACTGATCCAGATGGTTGATGGAAAGCGGCGCAAAACGCTGCTCAATTTTGGCAATTGAGCTTAACGGCACCACGCCACCGTCGCTGCTGGTCAGGCGAATGGTATCCAGCGCCGCGAGGCCTGGGGTATTTTCGGTGTTGTGTTCCAGTACCACGCGATACTGGTTAGCCTGAGTATAAATAGTGGAAATCAGTCGCTGACCAAACGCGTTGTACAGGGCGTTATCGACATCCGCCATGCTGATCCCCAGGCGGCTGGCGCTGTCCCTGTCGACATTGACATACGCCACCAGCCCTTTGTCCTGCCAGTCGCTGGAGACATCAGAAAGCTGTGGCAGCTGCTGGAGTTTTTCCATCAACTGTGGCACCCAGGTACTGAGCGCATCCAGTGACGTGGCCTGCAAGGTAAACTGGTACTGGGTGCGGCTGACCTGAGTATCAATAGTCAGGTCCTGCGTTGGTTGCAGGAAGAGATCGACGCCCGGCACTTTATCCACCGCCGTTTGCAGACGGGCGATGACTTTTTGCACCCGGTCATCTCGTTCATCCAGTGGTTTGAGATTGATCTGTAAACGCGCACTGTTCAGCGACGGGTTAGTGCCATCAACGCCAACAAATGAGGTCAAACTTTGCACTGCCGGATCCTGCAAAATCACGTCCGCGACCTGGCGTTGCCGCTGGGCCATATTCGCAAAGGAGCTGGATTGCGGTGCCTGCAAAGTGCCCTGAATAATGCCGTTGTCCTGCACCGGGAAGAAACCTTTCGGAATGAATACCCACAGCAGCACGCTAAGCAGCAGCGTGCTGAGCGCCACGCTTAAGGTCAGCCACGGATGATTCAGCACTTTCGCCAGTCCACGACCATAGGCGGCGATTATCCTGTCGAACATTTTCTCCGAGGCACGGGAGAAGCGGTTCTGTTTACGCAACGACTCCTGGCTGAGCATCCGCGCGCACATCATCGGTGTCAGGGTCAGCGACACCACCGCCGAGATCAAAATCGCGACTGCCAGGGTAATAGCAAATTCGCGGAACAGTCGCCCGACGATATCGCCCATAAACAGCAGGGGGATCAACACCGCAATCAGCGAGAAGGTCAGCGAGATAATGGTAAAGCCGATTTCACCCGCGCCTTTGAGCGCCGCCGCCAACGGTTTTTCGCCTTTTTCGATATAGCGGGAAATGTTCTCGATCACCACGATGGCGTCATCGACCACAAATCCGGTGGCGATGGTTAGTGCCATCAGCGTCAGGTTATTGATTGAAAAATCGAGAAACACCATGACCGCGAAGGTGCCGATTAACGACAGCGGCACTGCGACGCCGGGAATGATGGTCGCCGGAATATTGCGCAAAAACAGGTAGATAATCATGACTACCAGCGCGATAGCCATCATCAGCTCAAACTGGGTATCGTCGACCGATGCGCGGATATTGGTGGTACGGTCAGAAAGTACCGTCACCTTCACCGATTTCGGCAGACTCTCGGTGAGCTGTGGTAGCATCTGCCGGATGCTGTCGGCGGTGGAGATAATGTTAGCACCGGGCTGGCGCTGAACATTCATCACAATGGCCTGTTCTTTGTTCGCCCACGCGCCGAGCCAGCTGTTTTCTGCTCCTTGCTCTACAGTAGCGACATCGCCAAGACGAATTGGTGCGCCGTTCTGATAAGCGATAATCAACTGACGATACTCTTCTGCCGATTGCATCTGGTCGTTCGCGGAAAGCGTGACCGCGCGAGAAGGGCCGTCAAGGCTCCCTTTCGCTGAGTTAACGTTCGCGCCAGTAATAGCGGTGCGCACACTTTCGCTGGTCAGGCCGAGAGCGGCAATTGCCTGAGCGTTGAGTTTTACGCGTACCGCCGGACGCTGCCCGCCGGAAAGTGTGACCAGCCCTACGCCGGAAATCTGCGAGATTTTCTGCGCGACGCGGGTTTCCACCATATCTTCCACCTGCGTCATCGGCATGGCGGTTGAGGTGACAGCGAGCGTCATGATCGGTGGATCTGCCGGGTTCACTTTGCTGTAAACCGGCGGGTTAGGCAGATCGCTCGGTAGCAGGTTGGTCGCAGCGTTAATCGCGGCCTGCACTTCCTGCTCGGCGACATCCAGCGGCAATGTTAGCTGGAACTGTAAAGTGATAACTGACGCACCGCCGGAACTTTGCGACGACATCTGTTTCAGGCCAGACATCTGCCCGAACTGGCGTTCGAGCGGCGCGGTAACGGCAGAGGTCATGACATCCGGGCTCGCACCTGGATAAAGCGTGACCACCTGAATGGTTGGATAGTCCACTTCCGGCAGCGCCGAAACGGGCAGGGCGCGATAACCGATAATCCCGGCGAGTAAGATCGCCACCATCAGCAGCGTGGTGGCGACAGGACGCATAATAAACAGGCGCGACGGGCCGCCTGTGCTGCTCGGGGGTAACACCTGCATCAGGAGCGTGCTCCTTTTTTCGCGTATTCGCGGCTGGTGGCTTTCTCTTCCGGAGTGGTGGCGCTCTGGGCTTCCACCACTTCCACTTTCGCCCCTTCGGTCAGGCGATCAATGCCGTCCGTCACTACGCGGTCGCCCGCAGAAATACCTGCGCGGATCACCACTTTCTGACTGTCCTGAATGCCCGGTGTCACCAGATGTTTGCTGACTTTGTTTTCGCTATTCAGTACCCAGACAAAATGGCCTTCGTTGCCCATTTGCAGAGCGGCGGTGGGGATCACCACGGCGTTTTGTTCGGTGTCGACTAACATGCGCGCGTTAACAAACTGATTGGGAAACAGCGCATCATCCTGATTATTAAAGCGTGCTTTCACTTTAATCGTACCGGTAGTGGCATCGATTTGGTTATCAAGGCTTAACAGCGTGCCTTCACTTAACTTCTTCGAGTTGGTGCGATCCCAGGCTTCTACCACCAGCGGTTTTCCGGCTTTTTGTGCCTGTACAACGGTGGCGATATCGCTTTCCGGCAGAGTAAAGACCAGATCGATAGGATGTGTTTGGGTGATCACCACAATCCCGGTGGTGTCGCCACTGGAGATTTGGTTACCAACATCAACCTGCTTGAGACCAACGCGACCATCAACTGGTGCGGTGATACGGCTCCAGTCGAGTTGCAATTGCGCGCTGGCGACGCTTGCTTCATCAGCCTTAATGGTACCTTCGGTTTCACTGACCAGCGCTTGTTGGGCATCCAGTTCCTGACGAGATACGAGATTGGTTTTTGCCAGTTGTTGATAACGCGCCAGGTCACGGCGGGCGTTGGCGAGCGTGGCTTTATCTTTTGCCAGTTGGCCCTGGGCTTGTGCTAATGCAACTTTGAACTGGCTTGGGTCAATTTCTGCCAGTAAATCGCCTGCTTTGACCTGCTGGCCTTCCTGGAAATGTAACGCCATCAGTTGACCGTCCACGCGGCTGCGCACCGTAACAGTATTAGCGGCGGTAATGGTTCCAAGCCCGGTGAGGTACCGCGGAACAGCCTGTTCTACTGCGGTCGCCGCCTGAACCGGAGCTAATGGGCCGGCACGCATACCACGGCGACCACCCGCTGGCGATTGCTGCGCTTGTTTCGTCGCCCCTGGGGTTGCACTCTGGGAGTCATTGCGGCCTTGCCAGAACCAGAATGCGGCGATGGCGGCGATAACCACCACGATTACGATTACCCAACGGGATTTATAACTGCCTTTCATCGTTAAGAGTTTCTCTTCCTGAAACGTTTCGCGGAATGATACTAGTGTAGCCAGCCAATAAGGGAGAAAAATGGAGGAATTATGAAACACTGTCGGGAATCGTCTGAATGACGGGCACTTTTGCGAGCACGCATCCAGTAATAACACATGAAACTATTTTATCTACGCGTTAGCGATAGACTGCTTGCATGGCGAAAGGAGATAAGCCGACGATTTCAGCGGGACGCTGAAACGGGAAAGCCCCTCCCGAGGAAGGGGCCTTAAATAAGGAAAGGGTCATGATGAAGATACTCATCATCGTGGTGCTCTTAGTGATTAGCTACCCAGCATACTAAGACTACCAGGGCAGGGGAAACCCCGCTCTACCCTCACTCCTGAAAGTATGCCTTCACGGTCCAATTGTCAATCCGCAGACTTTGCAGTCTGCGATCCTGCCAGCAAATATTCTTTGCGAGTCGTTACGCAATAATCACAGAGGAAACTATTTTGTTCACGCGTTAGCGATAGACTGCATTCAGGGCGAAAGGAGGTAAGCCGACGATTTCAGCGGGACGCTGAAACGGGAAACCCTCTCCCGGAGAAGAGGGCTTTTAATAAGGAAAGGGTTATGATGAAGCACGTCATCATACTGGTGATACTCTTAGTGATTAGCTTCCAGGCTTACTAAGAACACCAGGGGGAGGGGGGAAACCTCTCCCTAACCCTCACTCCTGAAATTATGTCACTCCGCCCTTAGTGTCAATCGACGGCTCTCCGTTCTTGCGAGGCGAATAGCAAAATTTTCTGCGCCGCCGGGCCTAATTCTGAAAGCTTCTTCGTTTGCTCTTATTTCATTATTGCAATCGGTATGATACCGGACCTCAATAATTCTCTAAGAAAGGATTTCTTATGAGCGAACAAATCACGTTTGCCACCAGCGATTTTGCCAGTAACCCAGAACCACGTTGCCCCTGCATTTTGCTGCTGGATGTTTCTGGTTCTATGAACGGTAGACCCATTAATGAACTTAACGCCGGATTGGTTACCTTTCGCGATGAGCTGCTTGCCGATTCGCTGGCCTTAAAAAGAGTGGAACTCGGCATTGTGACGTTCGGCCCGGTGCATGTGGAACAACCCTTTACCAGCGCCGCTAATTTTTTCCCGCCCATCCTGTTTGCCCAGGGCGATACACCAATGGGCGCTGCCATTACCAAAGCCCTGGATATGGTTGAGGAGCGGAAACGTGAATATCGTGCCAATGGTATTTCCTATTATCGTCCGTGGATTTTCCTGATCACCGATGGCGCACCAACCGATGAGTGGCAGGCTGCCGCCAACAAAGTGTTTCAGGGGGAAGAAGATAAGAAGTTTGCCTTCTTTACCATCGGTGTTCAGGGGGCGGATATGAAGACGCTGGCCCAAATCAGCGTCCGTCAGCCTTTGTCTCTGCAGGGATTACAATTCCGTGAACTGTTTAGCTGGTTATCCAGTTCGCTGCGTTCGGTTTCCCGCTCCACGCCGGGAACGGAAGTTGTGCTGGAAGCGCCAAAAGGCTGGACGTCAGTGTGAGCTGGCGACTGGTCTATGCATCAGCCGTTGGAACGTCGCATATTAGCGCTGATTTGCCTTGCCAGGATGCCTGCCAGATGCAGGTTGCCTGGCTAAATGACCAGCAGCCATTATTGTCGGTATTTGTCGCTGATGGCGCAGGCAGCGTCTCGCAGGGTGGCGAAGGTGCGATGCTCGCCGTCAATGAAGCGATGGCTTATATGTCGCAAAAAGTGCAGGGCGGGGAATTGGGGCTTAATGATGTCCTCGCAACGGACATTGTGCTGACCATTCGTCAGCGACTTTTTGCCGAGGCGGAAGCCAAAGAATTAGCGGTTCGCGATTTTGCCTGCACGTTTTTGGGATTGATTTCATCAGCTAATGGCACCTTGATTATGCAGATTGGCGATGGCGGCGTGGTGGTAGATTTGGGGCACGGTTTGCAACTGCCGCTCACGCCGATGGTGGGTGAATATACCAATATGACGCACTTCATTACCGATGAAGATGCCGTTTCCAGACTGGAAACTTTCACCAGCACTGAGCGTGCGCATAAAGTTGCAGCATTTACGGATGGTATTCAGCGACTGGCGTTAAATATGCTGGATAATTCTCCGCATGTGCCTTTCTTTACCCCGTTTTTCAATGGACTGGCGTCAGCAACGCAGGAACAACTCGATTTATTACCTGAATTGTTAAAGCAGTTTTTGTCCAGCCCGGCGGTAAACGAGCGTACGGATGATGATAAAACGTTGGCACTGGCTATGTGGTTACCATGAAACCCACTTTATATACTGCTACTGGTGAGTGCGTTACGCCAGGCCGTGAACTGGGCAAAGGCGGCGAAGGTGCGGTTTATGATATTGAGGAGTTTGTCGATAGCGTCGCCAAGATTTATCACACGCCGCCACCCGCCTTAAAACAGGACAAACTTGCCTTTATGGCTGCGACAGCTGACGCGCAGTTGTTGAATTATGTCGCCTGGCCGCAGGCAACGCTTCACGGTGGACGAGGCGGAAAAGTTATCGGTTTTATGATGCCAAAAGTTTCTGGTAAAGAACCGATTCATATGATCTATAGCCCGGCACATCGTCGCCAGAGTTACCCTCATTGTGCGTGGGATTTTCTACTCTATGTTGCGCGCAATATTGCTTCATCTTTTGCTACTGTTCATGAGCACGGGCACGTCGTGGGTGACGTAAACCAGAACAGCTTTATGGTAGGTCGCGACAGCAAAGTGGTGTTGATTGATAGCGACTCCTTTCAGATTAATGCCAATGGTACACTGCATTTATGCGAAGTCGGCGTGTCGCATTTTACGCCGCCAGAGCTGCAAACCATGCCATCATTTGTCGGCTTTGAACGCACAGAAAATCACGATAATTTTGGCCTTGCGTTGCTGATATTTCACGTCTTGTTTGGTGGGCGGCATCCTTATTCCGGTGTACCGCTTATCTCTGATGCGGGTAATGCGCTGGAGATGGATATTGCCCATTTCCGTTATGCCTACGCGTCAGATAATCAGCGACGTGGTTTAAAACCGCCGCCACGATCGATTCCGCTGTCGATGTTACCGGGCGATGTTGAAGCCATGTTTCAGCAGGCATTCACGGAAAGTGGCGTGGCAACCGGGCGTCCGACGGCAAAAGCGTGGGTAGCGGCACTTGATTTACTACGCCAACAGTTAAAGAAATGTACCGTTTCGGCAATGCATGTTTACCCCGCTCATTTGACTGACTGCCCGTGGTGTGCGCTGGATAATCAAGGCGTTATCTATTTTATTGATCTCGGTGAAGAGGTCATTACCACCGGCGGTGATTTTGTGCTGGCGAGAGTCTGGGCGATGGTGATGGCATCAGTAGCACCGCCAGCATTGCAACTGCCATTACCCGATCATTTCCAACCGACTGGCAGGCCGCTTCCTTCAGGCCTGTTACGGCGCGAATACATCATTCTGATTGAGATCGCACTGTCAGCGTTATCGCTGTTGCTTTGCGGCCTTCAGGCAGAACCGCGTTATATTATTTTGATTCCTGTGCTGGCGGCTATCTGGATTATTGGCAGCCTGACAAGCAAAGCGTACAAAGCAGAAATCCAGCAACGCCGTGAGGCGTTTAATCGCGCGAAAATGGACTATGACCATTTAGTCAGCCAGATCCAGCAGTTGGGCGGGCTGGAAGGTTTTATCGCCAAACGGGCGATGCTCGAAAAAATGAAGGACGAAATTCTCGGGTTACCGGAAGAAGAGAAACGCGCTCTGGTAGCACTTCACGACACCGCAAGGGAACGGCAGAAGCAGAAGTTTCTGGAGGGATTTTTTATTGATGTTGCCTCTATTCCCGGCGTTGGCCCTGCGCGTAAAGCGGCGTTACGGTCCTTTGGTATTGAAACAGCAGCGGATGTTACCCGACGGAGCGTTAAGCAAGTAAAAGGTTTTGGTGATCATCTGACCCAGGCGGTTATCGACTGGAAAGCGAGCTGTGAACGCCGTTTTGTGTTCAGGCCGAACGAAGCGGTAACGCCTGCAGACAGACAAGCGGTAATGGCAAAAATAGCCGCCAAACGACATCGGCTGGAATCGGCGCTGACTGTCGGTGCGACAGAGTTGCAGCGATTTCGCCTTCATGCGCCAGCACGGACCATGCCGTTGATGGAACCGTTACGTCAGGCGGCAGAAAAACTGGCTCAGGCGCAGGCAGATTTAAGCCGTTGCTGAGCCAGTTTTCAATTAACGAAACACCACTTCCGCCCAGCGTGCCAGCCCGGCGGTGACGGAGCCAAAGTCATCGCCACCTGCAATCGGAATGCCCGGCAACTGTTCTGTCAGCGCTTTTTTAATCAGCGGTGAACGGGCGCTACCGCCGGTCAGATAGATAACATCCGGTTTTTCCTGGGCGTTATCCAGCGCCAGTTGCACCTGTTCCAGAATCCGCGCCAGTGGCTGGTTGAGGGCGCTTTCCAGCCCTTGCTGGCTAATCAGCGTAGCCAGTTCATCGCTGATAAACGGCAGTGAGGCGCGGGTTTCCGCTACGCTTGAAAGCGCAATTTTGCTCTCTTCTGCGCTACGTACCAGGCGATAGCTTAAACGCTGACGCCAGACTTTCTGTAACAGGGCCACTTTATCCGGTTCGCGGGCATCGCGTACCAGATCGTTAAGCAGACGACCGTTGGCACTACTGTAGAAATCACTTTGCGCAGGTACGTCGTTGATGGCAACCGCATTCCACCACGGCAGAATCGGCAGGGCGATGCCTTTTTCGGTTTCGCCACCCATGCCCAGCAACGGCATCAGGTTCTTAAACGCCAGTGCGATATCCAGATCGTTACCACCAATACGGCAACCACTATGACCCAGCAGGCTGGCTTCACGATCGAGGCGCGCACGCCATTGCGGCCCCATCAGCAGCAATGAACAGTCAGTCGTACCACCGCCGATATCCACTACCAGCACTCGTTTTTCTTCCTGCAAGGTGGCTTCGTAATCCAGCCCAGCCGCGACCGGCTCGTACTGGAATACCACATCCTTAAACCCGGCACGCTTCGCCGCGCGTTCCAGAATCCCTTGCGCCTGGGTGTTTGCTTCATCACCGCCCAGCCCCTGGAAGTTGATCGGGCGACCAATCACCGCCTGAGTAATTGCCTCCGGCAGCTGCGCCTGCGCCTGTTGGCGAATGTGCAACATCATTGCGCAGACCAGATCCTCAAACAGCGCTACCTGCTGCGGTTTTAAGCCGCTGGCACCGAGGAACGATTTTGGTGATTTCACAAACCACACTTCTTCTGGATCATCAATGTACTGTGCCAGTGAGGAAAGACCGAACTGCACGCTTTTCGCCGTAACATCGATATCTTCTTCGCGGTTATAACGAATCGCCCGACGCAACAGCGCCTGCGTTTCATCGTCGTCTGCCGGAACATCATGATGGCGGTACAGCCATTCGCTTACCGCTTCACGCGTTGGCGCGCAAAGCATTGAAGGCAGCAGCGTGCTGTCGTTTTCCATTTTTAGCAAATGCGGTTTACCGTCGCGCATGACCGCCACTGAACAGTTTGCTGTACCGTAATCAAAACCAATAAACACGAAATAATCCCCATGCCGGTGAAGAAGGGGCGTGACTTTAGCGAAATGTTGCCGTCGCGACAACCGGAATATGAAAGCAAAGCGTAACGTCTGAATAACGTTTATGCTGAAAGCGGATTAACAAGGAGATGCGATGTATACCCTGAACTGGCAGCCGCCGTATGACTGGTCGTGGATGTTGGGATTTCTCGCCGCCCGTGCGGTGAGCGGCGTGGAAACGGTCGCGGACAGTTATTATGCCCGTAGTCTGGCGGTAGGCGAATATCGCGGCGTGGTGACTGCTATTCCGGATATAGCCCGCCATACTCTGCACATAAATTTAAGTGCAGGTTTAGAACCTGTTGCCGCTGAGTGTCTGGCGAAAATGAGCCGCCTGTTTGATCTGCAATGTAACCCGCAGATTGTTAACGGTGCGTTGGGCAAGTTAGGCGCGGCGCGGCCAGGATTGCGTTTACCTGGTTGTGTTGACGCTTTTGAGCAGGGCGTGCGGGCGATTTTAGGCCAACTGGTGAGCGTGGCGATGGCGGCAAAATTGACCTCCAGAGTGGCACAGCTTTATGGCGAACGGCTGGATGATTTTCCGGAT